>JGI24890J29729_1000011_pt1 | contig 213915 bp, 268 predicted proteins | sample FreactcultureFD7_FD_29729 | JGI IMG/M metagenome (IMG submission 29729) | reverse complement strand
TGAATAGCGTGGTCGGCAGGGTTGGCGAACTTGGGAGTAGGAGAACCGGTCCAAGAGAGGTAAGAGTCGAGCTCAGCTAGAAAGCGAGAGAGAATCGACGAAAGAGATTGGACCAGGTCAGCCGCAACTTTGAACTCAGTAGTCAGTACAGTTAGTGACTTACAAACCGGACCATTATACATTGTCCTACCTCCAGCTAAGAGTAACAAGTTATCGAAGAGAGAGAACGTTTCCCAATTAGGTTGATGAATCGTACAAACGACACACATGTTGAGATCATGAGCGAGGTATCGAACTACTCATATAAGAGAAGCTATATCAGTTCTGGCGCGCGAGGGTGAGAGATGAATCAGTGAGTGAAGAACATACGGAAAGTGACGACTTCGCGAGAGGAAGATGCGTCTAAACCAGATGTCGGCTCGATGCTCCTCTCCAGTTGTTCTCAGCAGAGCTTCCCGAATAAGCGCAGAGACCACTCTTGAGTAGACATTACAGCTAGATGCGACCGCCGTTCAGTACAATAGGGGAATCCCGAAGTAACCGATTTCTCACCCTCGTTGTCGACGCTAGACTTCTTCCCTCAATTTGACCAATCTCCTAGCTTTGCCTCTTGCAACTTCTTCCTGAGCAGGCGAACGTGTACATTTGAAATCTCTTGACTAGCGTTCCTTTCCTTGAGTAAGTTGAAATACGAATCGAGTGTGGTCGATTCAAAGTTGCTGAACAGATGAAGGATTTCGAGCGAGTCGATACCCGAAGAATGGAGAGGTATTGCGAGGGAGTCGAGGGAAGGATGTAGAGAACGCAGGAAAGAGGAAAGCTGAGGAAGGAAGGAATTAGGGAGATTCGTCGAGGGAGAAGAGGTATTGTGAGACTGAGATTGAGAGGCGCTGATGTGTTGCAGCTGGGATTGGTACTGATGGGAAATAGACTGAAGAGGGGTATAGACTGAAGAGGAAGAAGGGTATTGAAGCTGTTTTTGAGGGTACTGACGAGGGCAAGCGTGGAGAAGGCGATCGTCGTTCTGTGCGGCGGTAGTAGGTTTCTGAGATGAGGTAGAAGCTCGAGGTGATGCTACCGTTGTGATGGGTGGTGCGATGCGAGAAGGAAGTCTCGGTTTCTTGAAGGAGATTTCTGGTCCTGAGGACGACTCGGATTCCGATTCAGATTCGGAAGGTTCGGAGGAAGAAGAAGCGGCTTGATTCATTGAGCGCTGATTCATGCAAACGTGATTCAGTCTTACTCAACCAAAGCAGTCAGTTCGAGCGAGAGGTGGACTCACCTTGTTTTTCGAAATCAGTTTCCCCGTACCCAAACGTTGACGAACAAGCTTGTTCTTGATAGTAGGCCTCCAGTTTGAGTCTTCAAGCAGTCTCGGTGCAGGTCCGTGATTGTGTGAAAGGTTCGATCCTTCTTTCGTGACAATCATTTCACCCGTACTTTGATCCTCCTTGAATCCGATCCGCCAGCTACACCTCCCCTCCGTCGAGGTTCGATAGGCTGAGTGAGCTCTCGAGCACTCTATGTAGTGTCCGGTCGATTTCGTACTTCGGGCGCCTAGACCGTAGATTGGCAGTAGAACAAGATAAGTCGCAGCTAAGAGCTCATCTTTCGAATTGAAGCGATCTCCAGGTTGAGGGAGTCCAGGAATAATCTGTTACTATTCCTCTATGAGCTGAAGAAAGCGAGAGTAAAGGATACTGGAGTGCTTACGAGCTGTTCGATTGCGACTTCTTCAGAATCGTCCTCTTCGCTTTCCCAATCTCCTTGAGTAGCTCCCGAACCTTCTACGGCACTTCCATATCCTCGTTTCGTTCCTCCGCGAGCTCGTCTCCAAGTCCCTTGCGGCAATATAGTGCTCGAGCCGTCACCTGATTGATCAGGTCCGATGGAACATTCGCCTTGGGAGAAGTTGAGATCCGATGAACGTTCTAATGAGCAGGGTTTGAGTTTTCTGAGTCAGCATGATGCAGAAGTCAAAAGATTAGCAGACTTACGAGCTGTCGTCTTAGTGCGCCTCTCTTTCTGAAACTCCCGCAAGCCACTTTCCAGCTCCTCCGTATTCTCGACATCGAAATCATCCCGATCTTTCCATAACGATGCGCAAGCTTCTCGCAATCGCCTGAGATAGTTGAGATTGCTGTGGTAGTGCTTGTTTTCGTGGGAACATTTGGCGAAAAGGAAGAGTGCGATTGTCGCCGTTGTGAGGGGATACGTCGGCATGTTGAGAGCTTGACAGAACTCCGAGTAGCGCTCGCTAGCGTTACGCAGCTCTACCGGATCAAAACGAGCAGACACCTTGACCTCGCTCTGATTTTGAAGGGATGCTAGAAATCGGAAAAGCGTCAGTCGAAACCAACCCAGGTGCATCACTCTGGAGAAGTAGTTGCTCACCATCCTGTAACCTCCTGTGTCGCGCAATGGCAATCTCCTTGTTCTGAACGAGATCCTTGATCACCTGAACTTCCGTCTCTGCCGTCCAAGTCAGCGCTTTGAGCGGGTTAAAGCCTTTCGCTCCTCTTTTGATCGGGGTTTGGCTCATCCGCGTTCGCGTCTGGCTTGCGGATTGAAGGGCTTGCAGAGGTGAGAGAGAGGGGGACGAAGCGGGAAAGAGTGATCGAGGAAAGCGTGGGCGAGTCCCTATTTGATGTAAGCGTATACGCGTGGACTATATAGGGGATCGTGATCGTTCTGGGAGGTTCTCTGAGGCTCGAGAGAGTCGAGAAGAGGGATCCGAGATGTAGCGGGGGAAGAGGACAAAGGGGAAAGGTTGAACTTGCTCTTGTACACTGATTGACTGTCAGAGTTTCTTATCTACTTGCGAGCTCGAAGGAAGCGACGGTCGACTTGTGAGAAGAGGAAAGGGAGAGAGAAAGAAAAAGGAGAGAATTTCGCAACATTGATCTCGCTTTTCCTACCAAGCGGAATGCTATCATCCGCAGCTAGTCTCACCGCGCAGTGTTCACAGCGAGAATGAAAAGAAAGAAAAAAACGATAAAATTACTTGAAAATTACGACAAAATCGAATACTGAATCCCAAACTTCACTCCGTCGAACTCGATACTCGACCCTCAATCCGAATAACCTCCTAGCTTTGCCTCTTCCAACTTCTTCTTCAACAAGCGCAGATGTACGTTAGAAATTGCTTGATCCGTGTCTCTCTCCTTGAGGAGTCCAAAATACAAATCGAGAGTCGTCGATTCGAAAGCGTTGAACTGGTGAAGTAGTTCGAGCGAATCGAGCCCCGAAGAATGGAGAGGAATAGCGAGGGCGCCGAGAGAAGGGTGTAGCGAGCGAAGAAAAGAGGACAGCTGAGGTAGGAAAGAATCGGTCAAAGAAGGAGAAAATTGTCGAAGGCTCGATGGATCGGCGTGATCGGGAGCTAATGGAAGAGGTGCTTGGGGATTTGCTGCACGGGACTGACTGGTTTGAGAGGGTAAGTGAGGTCGTGCGAGGGGTATAGACTGATTCTGGGTATGACGAAGAGAGGGAGAAGCTGAATGAGGTTTCTGATGGGAGCGAGACTGGGAAGCTCCATTGATCGAAGAAGTAGGTGGTTTAGTGCGTCCGATATTTGAGGTCGAACCGACAGGACGGTTGACGAGAGGGGGAGGCAAACGAGGTTTCTTGAAGGTCGATTCGGAATGAGAGTGAAGGGGAGAGTTGGCCGAAGCCGAGGCATCCTCAGAAGCCTTGCGCTATACGCGAGGAATGTCAGTCAAATATCTTGAGTAAACCATAATGGGAGACTCGCACGCTTACCTTTCTCTCTTGCGATTCCAAGTCGTCCATTCCTAGCATTTGCCGGACTAAAGCGTTCCTGATCGTTGGTCTCCAAGTAGGATCTTCGACGATCCTAGGATTCGGTCCATGATTGTGATAGAGCAGCGACTCTTTTCCATTGATCATAACTTCTCCACTAGTTTCATCTTCATCAAATTTCGCTTTCCAATGGCACCGACCCTCTTTCGTGCTGGCATACGCGCCGTGTCCCCTCGCACAGTCGATACGACGCTGTGTCGAACTAGGGTACAGCGCTGCGCCGTGGCCGTAAACGGGGAGCAGCGCGACAGAAATCGTAGCAACGAGCGCCTCAACTGACTTGAACCGTTGTCCAGGTCGAGGAAGGCCGGGAGTAGGCTGTACACACGATCTATGTCAGCTTCACTCAATGTAGGCAAGTGAAAGTAAGACTAACGAGTTGTTTGATCCGCGAACCTTGCGAGGTCGAAGCAGAATCGGAGACGAGGTTGGAAAATCGCCCGTTGCTCTCTTCCTCCTCCTCCTCCGACGTATCCGAGTCCGGGTCCGTGTCGCCAAAGTCGAGATCCGAATCGTTCGTCGCCGGATCGTCGTGATGATTTGATTTCACGAGGGAAGTCGTCTTGCCCGAAGGATTAGGCGCAGCTCCGCCCGTGACAGTTTCTACATTCTCAGCACCAGTATATCAGTTTGACTTGTCGCAACGCAGACAGATCTGAGGGAGGCAGAGACAGAACAGCTCACGAATCTTCTTCTTCGGACTTGTGATTCGTACTCGTACATCTTTCCTTTCGCTCCTGAACTCGTTCAATGCTAATGTGGCGGCATCTGACTCGGAGCCCAGTGCGTCAGTGCCGTGCCAAGCTGGAATCGTGAGCCTCCTCTTCGTCCGTAACAAATCAACGGTATTGGTGATATTAAGGTTCTTCCACGATACCTTTGCGAAACAGTATAAAGCTATCATGGACGTCGAAATCGGATGTGCTGGAACCTTTAGCGTGTCGCAGAAGTCGCAATAACGGTAGTATTGATCCATGATCTGTTTTTTCCCCTTCGCACTGTAGTCACACTTCTCGATCGCTTTAATAGAACGAAGTTCTCGATCGCCTACCCTTTGCAGAGCCTTGTCAACACAATAATACGAAGACTGATAATGAAATGTCACTCACGTTCTGTAGCATAACTTCGCTGCTTGGTAAAAATCGCTTCTCGATCATCCACGAGCTTCCTCATTTTGCTTGACTCGGTGGATGCAGTCCAGCTTACTCCTTTTGCAGGGTCAAACCCCCGCACTCCCATGTTGTGATGCTGAAGAAATTGGAGCGGTTCGAATTTGTGACGTTCAGCACGACGCATCAGCACCGATGTCCAACCGCCGGCTTAGGTCGAAGCTTACTCACGGGTTTTCTCAATTATCGAGGTACCTCTAGAGCGCTCCACGAGGCTGAGGGGAGAAACCGTTTCTTGTTCCAGATGTGGGGGGTTTGAGTCGACTTTGGGCGAGATGTAGGGTTGACGAGGTGCAGCTGAACGATCTGACGGAGTAGCAGACTTCTCTGGATAATGGTGAGCTGTTGTCGAGGTTGAGCGCAATGAATGGCAGAGAAGAAAGATGTCTTTTCGGATTCGAGTCTTCGAATTTCGCCCTTATCTTTTGTAGGTACAGTTCATTTGAACGGCGAGCGAGCGCTAGATACAGAAGCTCGGTCATGGATGAAGTGCGTGTTCGACGTTCCCAGTCTATTTTACCACTGATATTTTCTAAGTGAACTTTCGACAAGCTCTTTTCCCTCATGCTCTGGCCTACTTTGCCTCACCCATCCTCACAGCACTCGACCATCCATTCTTATACACGATCCCCTCTCCCTCTGACTCCTCCCCTTCTCTCAACCCCCACCAACCCTCAACTCTCCCCCATCCTCCTCTCCAAACATTCCTTTCCGTCTCCCAATTGACGTCCAACTTCTCTCCACTGCCTCGTAGAGCGCTCATAGCGTCCAGTGATTCTTCCGTTGTTTGGCTCGTCAATAATAAGTTACCTTTTAGTGATCGGAGAGTGGTGGACCAGAACGTAGTGGGATTCGAGGCGGGATCGAGGGAGAGGGCGATAGAGGTGTTCAGGGAGATCGAGAGTGAGTTTGAAGCGAGAGTAGAAGGGAGAGCAGGGAGATGAGTGATGGTTCGTGATTTGCCAGCTTTCGAACAAACCGGACAGATTGGAAGTTTCGTCACGCTCGAGGATTGAGTCGATTTCGATGAATCCGATGATGAGGGTAGAGGGGAGATAGTGATCAATTCGAGATGTTGAAGGGAAGGGAGTTGATGTTGTAGTTCTTCGAGACATGGGATCCAATTCGAACAAGTTTCTAGACTTTCATCGAGGAGATACAGCGTCAATTCTGGAGAGTCGAGGTTGTAGGAGAGACGTTGAAGAGTGGAGAGGATCGTGAGAACTGGTGAGAGGGCTTCGAGGAATACTCCATGGATCTCAGCGAGAGGTGGAGTTGGGGAAGGGAGTTGGGAAGAGACGGAGGATAGGTAGGAAGACCAGCTCGTGGGCAGTGGCTGATAATTAGGTAGGACTCGTTGTGGGACCCAGAGAGAAGGGGGAGAGGGTGAGGCAGAGGCGGAAGATGCGAGATGATTTCGAAGGTTGAATTCGTCAATCTCGTTCGATAGTTGAACAGCTTCGCACTGTACATCGTATCAAACATGCTAGTCAGATCATCCGACTGTGACTATCATGATATCAGCTCGACGCACCTGATTTCTCCCGTCAGCATCTCTCGCTTCGAGGTGACCTTTCCTCCCTATGCCCTCATGCTCCTTTCCACAGTACCCTACGACTCGACACCCTTTACAGACTCTCCATCCCTTCTCGCCCTCTTTCCTCTTCTCAACATCGTATTCTCGGTCACAGCAAATCGCGCACCGTTTCTCCCTCCAAAGTAGCTTGCTTTCCAACATTGTCGGTTGTCTCTTCAAAGCGGTTTCCAACAATTCCTCTTCCGTCAAATACACCTTTTGTTGAATTGTTCTTCTCTTGCTGAGTTCCGAGTGATCTGAAGTTGTCGAGGGAAGGGAAGTTGGAGAAGTGAGAGTTGAACGGATTGCTTTCATCGAGAGACAGTATGATTTATGATCCTTCCAATCTTTCACTGCACACTCTTGCGTACAATATCTAAGTGCTACATTCCGATCAGCGAGCTGAAGCAATGGAGAGATCAAGGGAAGGGAGAGAAGAAACGTACCGAACTATTTGACAAGATGAACAGCGCTTGAGAGTACTACTAGGAGTGAAGCATTGGAAGCAAGCCGTACCAGCAAAGGCAGCGTTGGGTACTGGTGCTGAATCCATTTTGAAAGGAGGTCAAGTTGAACGAAAGTGGGCCGATCTCAATCTTGCTTGTTGAGCAGTTTTGGAAGTGATGCAGGGCTTAGTTGAGCTTGTGTAAAGGTTTGCAGAGTAGATCTAATGGTTCGGTGAGGTTGCTATGAAGTGATAAAAGATAGGAGATGTTGTTTTGTGAGAGTTCCCTTTACTCCCTCTTACTCTTCACTTTCCTTACACTTCACACTTGATATATCCTCTACAGCACAATATGAATGTAGAACAAGCGGAGCCTGAACAAACACTTGATGATTGGATCGCAAGTTTACTCGACTCTCCATCTCCATCTCAACAACCAGAGCCGCCATCAAACGACACTTGCAATCCTTTAAATACTTCGAATGCACTCAATCACAATATACAACCTCCGCAGGACCTCGACACGACCCTCCCCGTACCTCCAGCTCATTTTTCGATTAACCCCTCTCAAGCCAACAACTTGGATCCTCTTCAGAACCATTCGACAAACCCCTTCCGCTCCCTACCCACCTCAGCCCCGCAAATCAATAGCGCACAGTCGCAGACTTCCAGCGAAGGCAGTAACTCGGGGTCGAGAACAGGACCACGGGAAGAGAACGTCGGGCTTTCCCAAATGTTGGAGTTGTTGTTCAGGGAGGGGCTTCGCTGCGGTACTGGTCTATTCCATTTTGTCTGCAAGAATCGCCGTGCCAATGGTGCCTCACCTTCAAGATTCGATCTGGATAGGGGAGTAGCAGCCTTTCTCTCGGGAATGAATCGTTCAGGTGTCGGACTCCCATTCGCTCCTAATCCGGCCGCCAACGTTCTCGTCAAACAACAAGAAAGGATCCTCGGTGTCGCCCGTGAGTAACTTGCAGAGTTTCGTCTCGACGTTATGCCGCGGAAACTGATCAGAATCCGAATTTGCGTCTAGAAGCGATCAAGCCCTTGACTCCAATCGAACGAAACATTCAAGCCTTCAACGCAGACCAGCGCGTACAGAAGTTTGTATCAGAGGTCTCCAACGCTGCTGAACTGAGCACGAAGATTCGCAATTGGGACGCCCCTTTCAAAGATCTGGGTCGAGGAGGGTATGTGTTAGCCGGGAACTTGATTGATCAATCTGGTGAATCATCTTTCTCGGCCAGCAGGAGTAAAGAATCTCCAGAAGAACCCTTATCAGATGCCGAACGAACCGCACGCAAGAACTGGCGCGAACTCTTGAAAGTACTGAATCAGGGTGTATTGCTCTTCCTGGAGAAAGGCAGGAAGTGGGAACAACAGGTGCAGGGGGCAAGAGAGGCAGCGATCAAATTCCTCGAGATCAAGGTTGAAGCAACTCGGTTTTGTCGAGATCATCAACGAGCTATCGCACTCTGGAATCACGGTCTATCACTCACACGCGGCAAGGAAGACTGGATAGAGTTCGAAGCTTGGATGTTACCGGATGAACCTACGAAGAGGGTGAGGGAGGAAGAGTCGAGTGACTCAAGTGGTGAACAAGCTATAGAAGTCAGTCAAGCGACGAAAAAACAGAGGGTTGAGGAAACGAATCTTCTGGATGATTGGTCATTTGTTCAAGGTATGTCCAACAGATCATTACTTCAACGTCTACGGAATCGCTAAGCTCATTCTCGACTTCAAACAGGAACTTCGTCCTAAACTTCTTTCCTCGATTACAATATCAATATTCGATTTTTGCCTCTCTCCATTTGTTTTTGTACTACTTTGCAAATGATCTGTTCACCTCCTCCTCTGTCTCTCTCTCTTTACAACGCATGAAAGCGAGTCGGGTTGAAAATAGGAGAGAAAGTGTTTTACAATCGAGAAACAAAAGAGTTCCCTATTTTATACTACCTGACTACTTCTACGCTGATCACACTGACTTCCCAAACCCCTCTGACGTTTCAACCGAATACCGTTGACGAGTTGTCGGAGAATCGATGTCCGTCGCTTTAGTGAGTCTAGGAGAGCGACAGAGGGCGTCAGTTCTCGCGTTCTTCGGGGGAAATACGGAACAAGGGAGAAAGTGCAGGAGAAGGGAAGTGAAGGGTACTCACGGGTTTGATTTTGAAATGCAGCGAAATGAGCGAGAAAACGAAAATCTGCGAAATCGATCATTCTCGCATCGATCAGCACTCTCCCTCCCGCTGTAAGAACAGAGTAGGAAGGAAACTCGCCTTGAGATCTTGTACGAGATAGTAGAATACCCTCATTCCTTCAGGATCCGTCGAGTTCTGAACGTCCACCAATGAACCGATTTTCGCCGTCTACTCTCACTCTCACTCACAAATCAGCCCTAGTTCCACAGAAGAGAGAGAGAGCGTGTAGTGAGCTTACCTCGAAAGAGATATGATAGTTGTCCAACTTGACCTCCAACTCCTGTTTACCGACTACATTCTTTTTCGGCCAGTTCGCATCGTCCTCCTTGACGACCTGACTCTGATCTACAATCTTCTTGATTGCGTCTAGTGTCGCCTGACTCAAGTTCATCTCTCGTCGAATGAGTCCTTCGTTACGGTAATTCGAGTTGAGAGCGAATCGGAGTCGACCTTGGGATAATTCGAACTCGAGGAACTCGTGGCCGTAGGAACCGACGTGACCTGCATAGTAACGGAGATAGAAGGGATCGGTTGAGGGTCCGGACATTGCTGGAGAGAAGGTGGAAAGGAAGGGGAAAGGGAAAGTAGAGGAGTTGAGCAGATGGGGTGGTGTGAAGGAGCGAAGTAGATGAGTAGAGGTCTACGAGTGCAATCAAGGTATCAGCAGTATTCTACAAGTGAGTGTTGAATAGTTTGATTGATCAAAATGAGGCGAGATTGATGAAACTAATTCAATCGACAACACGCCTCGCGAGCGCTAATCTGAACCTTTCCCAGTGGGAATAAGTGTAGGTAGAATGCTTACAGAGTGGTCGGAGTTGATTCGAGTGGTTAGTTAAACTGACGAATCCTTCTTGCTTTGCGTCGGTTCTCCTTCTTCTTCTTCCGACTCTTGACTTCTCCAATCTAACTCGGTAGTGATAAGAGTAGTATGTCACTCGCATCGGGTAGCACTTCAGCGATTCCACCTGCCCGCGCCATCTTCCGACTTCGGCAAATCAGTTCCCACTTCACTCCTTCCACTCTCCCGACTCTCTCCACTCCCTCACCCAGCTCATCCTCGATCCCTCTATCCTCTCTCCCAGTCCGACACTTCTCTTCCTCGCGTTCAAATCACTCTAATAAACCTCATTTCTCTTTCACTACCGCCAGTTCATTCAGAGGCAAACCCGGTTCACCCGTCTATACTCAACCAGGTCAATCCCCCGCAACCGCACCAATCAAACAAGAGCGAAGTGGACTGGGCAGACTGAAACAGGGTTTACCAGAGGATCATCCACTGTGTCGATGGAGGGACAAACAACTTGAAAAGAGTCCAAAGGGGGCGGGACATGATTGGTTCTTTGTTGAGGGAGTACCTGGATCGACACTGGGAGTTAAAGAACAAGTTGGCGAAGGAGAGAATGTCAAAGTCGGAGGAATTAAAGGTGTCGTTTTGGGAGTAGCTGGTCAGTCATTCTCGCTCTAAGTATCGCTCACTTCACAAGGAGTTGCTGATAGTTAGTGGTCGATTGGCTGACAGATGGAGTAGGAGGTTGGGAAGAATCTGGAGTCGACCCTTCACATTTCTCCCAAGCGCTCATGTGGTTCGCGAGAGAAAGAGTGAGAAACGGTTCAGCTTTCCCTCTAACCCAGACGACAGAAGGAGATGAAGGCGTCGACTTGAGTGGGAAGGGATTAAGAGACTTGTTGGAGGGAGCTTTCCAAGATGTTCAGGAAGAGAAAGGAATCGTAGCAGGTGAGATCGGCGACATTCTCTCAATACTAGTCTCTCCCGATTCATATTGAGGAGTCTGCCGATTTCACAGGTTCTTCAACCGCTTGTCTAATAGCGTTAGATTCAGCAACTGGCAAATTACACGCCGCAAAGTAATCATCTTTTCAACCTTCCCCTCTCTCCTTCTCTCCCACTGACCTTCTATCTCTCTCATACAGTCTCGGAGATTCTTCCTACCTGATCCTCCGACCCGTCCCTTCTTCCACAACTCAACAACCAACTCCCCCTTCCTCTCCGTCTTCCCCTCCCACTTCTCCCCCAACTTCGCAAACCCCGAACCCAGCAGCACCAACCTACAAAGTCTTACACTCTGAACCTTCGCAAACCCACTTCTTCAACGCCCCTTTCCAACTCTCAAAACTCCCCCCTTCTTCCTCACCCCACTCGAATTCCCTCATGGACCTCCCCTCGGACGCGGCAATCACCTCTCCTCAAGGAATTCAACTCCAAGTAGGGGACGTTGTCGTATTGTGTACGGATGGACAAGTCGACAATGTTTTTCCAGAAGAATTGGAACAATTGGCTCATCTAGTTCATACGAAATGTCTCGAAGAGGAACAAGAAAATGGAGGAGGAGGACAAGGGATGAAGCGGGGAGGTGATGAGTTGTTGGCGAGTAGTTTGAGTCAGACTACGTTGAATTTCGCGAGGTTGGTCATGTTTAAACGGGACAAGGTTACTCCGTTTGAGGTAGAGGCGAGGAGGTATGGGTATGGGAAAGGATCTGGGTTGGGAGGGGGTAAAGTAGATGATGTTACGGTTGTCGTGGCTGTGGTAGGTCAAGCGGGTGCGGACAAGGTGTAAAGTCTGGAAGGACATAGAGGAGAGAGGGTAGAGAGAGGAAGGAGAGAGACGGAAAATCGTAGATATGATATGAATGACATTGAAAGTAGAACCACATTTGAGAGATGGGATCTCTTGATATGCGAGAAGGAGAAAAGTCTCGTGCGATTCGACCGGGGAAACGAAGTAAACGAGATCGTTCTCAATGAGAAAAAGTCGCTCGAGATCAAGTATTGTTCAACTCTCTAGATGATGTCGATCAAGATCGGGAAGACGACTTGTGTGATTGCTTCCAACAAGACTGACGATCCCAAGTTACCGTTTATTCCTGAGTTTTGTACTCTGATTTCCTCATGAACGTCCTTTGATCCCTCAACCAATGACGGTATTGAGTCAAACTTCCAACTTTCTCTGCATAGTAATCTGGGATTGGATTTGCGACGCTGTAGACGATCCCAAATACTCAAGTCAACCGTTTTGGCTAGAGAGGCGAGAATGCGAGACTTACGAATTTCTTGAAGCGTCCGCTCGATTCTTGACTACATGTCCAAAGAAATCTGCATACACTCCGAATACGACAATCAGCTGCCATACAACATAAGAGATTGGAAAGAACGAAAAGCATACCTTTATCTTTCGCCTCCATAGCTTTCACATTCCTCCTATTGACTGCTTTCCACACTCCACTGCCTAGTACAGGTCCGGCCAACCATCCCAATCCGACACACCCGATCGTAGCAGCCGCATAAACATACATGGGAGGTACGCCCAAGATTAAATTTGTCGGATCCATTTCCAACGTTGCCTACGAGATTCCTCTCTCTCTCGATCAGCTCAACGCAGAGGAGATGAGAGAGAGTATAAAAGTATGCTTACGAAGTAGGAAGCCCCTCCGAAGAAACCGATTGCGGTTGTTGGAATTGAAGCGATCAAACCATACACTCTTTGAGATTTCCTCAGTGAGAGGTAGGATGCCCAATCGATTTGTTTCGCTAGTGCAATTTCTGTGGGGGAGAGGGGAGAGGCGGTGGAAGATGAGGAAGATGAGAATCGAGGAGTGAAGGCAGAACGCGGAGTACGAGCGACGAGGGATCGAGAGAGGGCGTTCAAGGGTAAAGTAGATGGTCGGAGTGACATTCTAGAACTGTTCAGAGGAAGTTTGAGTGAGTCGGAGAAGACAGAGATGATGAGCGACAATTTTACGGGAAACTCGGCACTCTCTCGAGCCTCAGTATGAGAGGGATAGATGGTCGTCTTATATTATAGTACGATCAATGAACCCTACTGTCGATTTATCCCGATGTGAGAGGATTTGGAGGCTTCGTTGTCTCCTGCGTCTTTGTCCCTTCACTCTCTTGCTTAGCTGACAAGCCCATTCTAACTTGTTCGACTCCTCCCAAACCCCTCTCCGTACTCCAGAACCTTTCTCGTCTCTCGAACGCGCCTCTCCCACCTCCCTTTCTTCCCTCAACTTACTCTCGCTCTTCGGGATCAGTATTGGTTCTTTGTTGTTGATCACAAGGCCCTCCTCCTTCTCCTCCTCCTCCTTCTCCTCTCGCTTCTGCTAGAGTGCATGCCTCCTCCTTCAAACGCTCCAAATGCTCCAAATACTTCCAGCGCTTCGTCTCACCGTTACGCGACTCATCAACCCCGTTTCCACATAGGAGCGGCACCTGCAGAACTCGCACCCCCGATTTCACTTAGACGGAAACCTCAACCCACTACTCAAACTACTCAAACTTCTCAACCCATGAGACAAGGCGGGACTCAAGTAGGAACTAGTAAAGAAACGAGAGAAGGATTAGAGAGGATCGAGAGGGAACGCGAGGAGAGGGAAAGAGTCGAGTCTAGACGGAGAGAGAAAGGGAAGGGGAAGGAAGTGAGGGAAGTATTGGTACTCGATGATGATACACCTATTGCAACTCTCCAAGTCAAGGGGAAAGGGAAAGGGAAGGAAGTGGGTAGTGAGAGGAGTGAGGTCGAACGTCCAGTTGGCGTCCTCAAGATGCCTGTTCAACAACTTCCGGACTCGACAGCACAAGAAGGAGCGCAGAATGGAGGACAGTCCAATCAGGGAGAGCATTCGAACCAATTACAGAACAATGGGAACAACAACAAGAAGAAGACGAGAGCGCGAGGGAATGATCCTTATCATAATGCAGGAAACGAACCAGTCATTCAAGCTTATCGAGGACGAGGCAGGGGTCGAGGAAGAGGAAGAGGAAACTTTGAGGGTGGACACTGGAGGGGAAGGGGTAGAGGAAGAGGAAGAGGTGGATGGAGAGCTGGTGAAAGAAGTTTTACGAGACATGGCCAGAATAGTTTACTGTGCGTTTCTCGTTCCCTTCAGTTCCTCTTCGGATTTCAGCGGAGACTGGAGGAAAGATTTGATACCTACAGATCGATCGGGGACTTGAATAGTTGGGTTTTGGTGAATGATCGTGCGGTAGAATTACACCAAGTTAAACCAAAGGGACCTATGACAATGTGCGGAATTCTCTCTCTTACTACCACTCGTCCGTGACACGACTGATAGTGTAGTGAGCTTTGCGCAGGTCCTCCTACATCTGTACTCCAACTCCCTCAACTTCTCCCTCTGAATTCGCAATCGGTTTCAGAGATGATCGACCCCCTTCCGCCGATTCATTGGATCTCTTGATCGAATGTATAGTAGATGGAGTACCAGTTAAACACGAGGAAGTAGTAATCCGAGCTGTGAAGAACGCGAGTGAAGTGATTGGGAATAAAGGACGGAGAAGAACCTGGACTTGGCGAGGGAGGAGGGAGAGTGCTGTACGTCTCGCTTTCGACTCCTATCTCCTTCTTTACGAGGTGCTGATAGGTGGTGAAATCTGATGCGTAGACTGTCATTCGACCTTTTGTGTTCTCACCGCTGAGATTAACGGAGGATGAAGATTTAGCTTGTTCTTCCGAATCGATCATTCGATCATTAGGAACGATTCAGTTGAAGATCTATAGAGGGACAGTAGGGACTCAAGCTGGAGATGAAGAACGAGGGGATGGAGGATACGAAGCGGGAATTGATCAGGTCAAGGAAATGGTTTTTGATGAGAGTGCGGCTAAAGTCAAGGGGAATGGCGTTAGTCATCAAGCTGGGTACGTTCACACTTCTCTTCAGCTCTGCGTCTGTGTCGACAGCGTTGAAGTCAAAAGGTGTAGTACAGATTGGGACCTGCGAGAACTGAACTTCAAACGGTTCGATCCACTTTCGAAATGTCTCCTCTGGATTCGGATACGAAGCCTTACATCACATTCGAATGGATCTATCGATCGAGAGATGTACTGGAATTGCAAGGGATCATTGAACGTGAGATTGCTCTCTCCGAATCCATCTTCGTGCATCGTTGACATTCGTCGAGAGGATCCATCACAGCCGAAGCCCCTCCGACTCCACCTTCCGGTTCTGGATCAGCTTCCGGTTCACCCTCATCCGCATCGAATCGAGCACCAACAGAACCGATCAAAGCCCGTACCGAATCACCCGCTCTGCTCCTCGCTGGTCAACCCGCCCCTCGACTCGCCACTACTCCCTTTCAGCAATCGACAGCGGATGCAGCTCGACTCAAAGCAAAGAAAGAGGAAGATGAGGAAACGAAGAGGATTATCGAGTTGAAACGAAGTAGGAGATTGGAGGCTGAGAGGAGTTTGGGCGTGATGGTGCTCAGTGATGAGAGTGATGAGGAGGGATCGAGTGGAAAGAAGGGGAAAGGGAAGGGGAGGGAGGAGATCAAGATTGATTCGTCAAGTCCACTCAAGAAACCCGATGTCGCTCGTTCGAGCAAATCAGCACTACCGATCCCATCTGCGACAAGGCCTTTCCTCGCTTCGACATCTTCCTCTGCGATAACTCGACAAGCTCAAGCTCCGGCAGTCGTCGAAAACGAAGATCAAGAGATTCTACGACTTCGAGCAGAGATCGCCGCTCTGAAACGACAGACCCAATTGAACGAACTTCGACGAGAACGAGACGAACTCGTTCGGAAAGCTGGTGCTGCTCCTTCGACGAACTTGGCTCGGCCATCACCGGAGAAGAAGAAGAGGTTATCGATCGCAGCTGAGGAGGAGGAGAGGGAAGTTGCTGGATTACTAATTGGGGCAAAGGAGAAGGAGGAGAGGGAGAAGAAGAAAGTGAGGAAGGATGCGAGTGGGACGGGAGAGACGAAGGAGTGGGAGGAAATGGTCCTGAGTGATAGTAGCGAGTAGACTTATTCTTTATCGATTATTGTGTGTTGTTGTTGCATTCCCTCTTTTCGTCAAACACGCTTGTCAGAGTGATCCCGTTCTTGCAGATCTGCGAGCTGGATGCGACTGATTACAGCGATCACTTGCGAAAGAGTGAACCTCTTCGGAATTTTCGACACTCATATCTTCCTGCTCCACTTCACCTCAATCTCACTTGCTTACGCTCAAAGTCGCTCAGCCATATTACCAAGCGCTCAGGGCCTACGGGCATTACCGTAATCGACTATTGTTCGCTCTCGTTTCTCTCAACTCCATCCGAGATCATCACATCTCGAAACACCTCTCGCGACATCCAAACGGCGACTATAGGTACTCAGACATTCCGGAGGGATTAGATAGATTGTAAGTAGAGCTCTGTGATTGCTTCACCGCTTGGAACGCTGATGTGAGATTGGAATCGGGATCAGCGAGTCGAAGGGGTAGAGAATGGCACCTGGCTACAACCTCACGGGGTTTGATCCGTTGAAGAGTGTTACGTGGACAGCAACAACGGAATCCAGCGGGATGAAGAAGCTCGTTGAAGAGAGGGAAACTATCTTTGCCAATCAACGCACCTACAAAAACGATCGTATGTTTACCTCCCTTCCTCTCCTATATCTGCTCGCTGACCTGAATAGAGGCGCTGTAGAGATGAATCGTCAGACCCGCAGCCAAACTGCGGTTGAAAGCAACCATACTACTGAAGCGGGGAAAGCTATTCTTCTCACTCAGTACAGTCGCTACAGAGACTTCTGTCAAGCTGTGAAGGTTCCAACACACCCCATGTCGACGTCAATGATTGCGCTGTTTGCGTTCGCCAAGTGTTCATTCAAGAATCTTGATATTAGAAACACGCTTGCACTCCTTCGAGATGCGAGGAAGCGAACGGCACAGGTTTGGGAGTATACGAATGCTCTCGGCTCACTCGAGGATTCTGCGTCGGTCGCTCTCAAGGAGTTCCAGAAGGAGAGGAAAGGCGTGCGTGTTAGACCTTCGAAGAAGAACAAAAGTCGTGAGTTCGCTCTGTCTCAGGGATCATACAGAACTGTAGATTCCAGTGCTGACAATACTGCGTATTCTTCGCATCGCAAAACAGCTATCTCCAACAATGGCTCAACATCTACGTCCATCTATCAATCTAGGTCTCACAAACCTGCAAAAGTCGCTCAAGAGGCAGTTTCAACCAGCGATTTGAGCGGGTCGGACGATTCGGAGTCGGATTTAGATTTCGGGGATTCCGAGAATGAGGGACAACGGCACCCGATCAAGAGTCGTCCGTCAAGCCGTCCTGTTTCTGCTGTCGCTTCTCCCGATCAGCGATCTCGAACATCGCAACTCGTAGGTCTCCTGATGATCACTGCTCGCTTGTACGTCTCGCTATCGCTGACGCCTGCTACCGTACAGCCGACAGCTGGTATCCCTCGAGCTGGCCAACGATTCGGTTCCATCGAGGATCTCCTTGTCGCGGCGTACAAGGCTATTGTTCCAGTCTACGGCATAGGCTGCTACATCTACGCTGGTATGAGTAAGATCAACTGCTCCCGGAATCATAGCCAGGCTCGTCAGCTCCAGGGACGCTGTAGCTGGCAAATAGTTGGCGAAGTCGATGAGGAGACGGGAGAAATCGTAGTCAGCGGCGAGAAGTCGACATTCGAGCACAATCATGGACCAGAGCCCCGAATCATTGAGGATCCAAACTGGAGACCGGAAGTCAAAGTCCTCGCCATCAGACGAGCAATGGGATTGGATAATCCTCAAGAAGCCTCGAGCATGAACAAGGTGAGTCGCTTCTCCGTCTGCTCGTTATGCTCGCTCGATAAGCTTATGGACTGTCTCAATCAGCGCGAGCTCGAAGAAATCGTTTCGCCAATCTCCGAATCCCCTGCTCGCTCTCACTCCGAATCGACCTTCAAGAAACCTCGTTTACCTCCCCCTCTCGTCAACCGTCCTGTCGCTTCGACTTCGAATATCGGACGCACTATACCGCCTACTTCTTCGATGAATGGAGCTTCCCAGTCTCGCTCTCATCAGAAACCTCATTCCGCTTCTCCCTCTCTTCGCCATACCCCGAATCAGTCTATACCCCTCGCGCAACCTCACTCACCCCATCAGATCACTCAGCCCCGTGCATCAAATACCCGGATACCTCAGATTCGAGCTCCCGATCACACCGAATCATCCCTTATCCGACCACTTTCCTCTTCTTCCACCGATTCTTTCCTACCTCAACTGTCCTCGTTCCTTCGCTCTCTCCATCCTTCTCTCGGCGCCCTCGCCATTCCTCTCCATTCTTCGGGCCTCGATTCGCTCGAACTCCTTCACCTGTTTAACGCTTTCGAATCGACGACCCTCGATTCCTATTTCCGACTACTCAAGGAGAGGGACGTCGATCAAACAATTTCGAACGTCCATCTGCGCTTGTTGAAGAAGAAGTTGGAAGAGGCAAGGCTAGGAAGGTATTCGGATTGAGGGTCGAGTATCGAGTTCGACGGAGTTGAAGTTTGGGATTCAGTATTCGATTTTGTCGTAATTTTCAAGTAATTTTATCGTTTTTTTGGCTTTCTTTTCCTTCTCGCTGAGAGCACTGCGCGATGACATTCTAGCTGCTGATGATAGCATTCCGCTTGGTAGGAAAAGCGAGATCAATGTTGCGAAATTCTCTCCTTTTTCTTTCTTTCTCCCTTTCCTCCTTTCACAAGTCGACCGACACTATCATCAAGCTCGCAAGTAGAGCAGTAACTTCGACAGTCAAACAGTGTACAAGAGCAAGTTCACCCTTTCCCCTTTGTCCTCTTCCCCCGCTACATCTCGGATCTCTCTTCTCGACTCTCTCGCACCTCAGAGGACCTCCCAGATTAATCAAGATCCTCTATATAGTCCACACGTATAGGCTTACATCAATCAGGGACTCGCCCACGCTATTCCTCGATCACTCTTTCCCGCTTCGTCCCCCCCTCTCTCTCTCACCTCTGCCGGCCCTTCCATCCGCAAGTTACAGGCAAACGAAGATGAGTCAAACTTCAGTCAGGGGAATAGTGTCAGGCTTCGATCCACTCCAAGGCTTGAGTTGGACGGCGGAAACGAAAGTACAAATCATCAAGGATCTCGTTCGGGATAGAGAGACGCTATTTGCGAGACACAGGGGGTTTAACGACTGTAAGTACTTTACGATTGACCGGTTGAAAATCGGACAGATTGAACTGACGCTCTGTTTCGCTTTGGCAGCGCCTCTGCAGCTTCAAAGTGAAAGGAGAGTGAAACGATTAGTGGACAGACTCAACACGGTTTTTAAATCGTCTGTGAAGCATTACGAAGACTTTTGTCAAGCTCTCCATATTCCAACCTACCCTGTTACGTTCGCTACCATTGCCCTCTTCCTTTTCGCCAAATGTTCTTTAAAAAACGGTGACTACAAGACAAACTACTCCAATCTCAAACGGATCCGCAAAGAGACTGGAGCAACATGGAAGTATGCTCATGGGGAAGAGCTGTCATCGGAGGAACCGTCACGGATCGAGAACGCCATACGCGAGTTTCAGAAAGAGAGAGTCGCAATCAAAGCCAGAGCGGGTGAGCTCACCTGTCCTCTCTCTCTTAGGACCGCTGACGGAGCGTCGTTACAATGCTCTTTAGCTATCAACACTCCAACACCAGGTCTCAGTCCGAACACTGCAAAAAAAGCAGGTTCCGAGTCCGAGGGAGACGAATCGCAGCAAGTCGAGGTCGAACAGCTCGTAAGCGCTCTGTGTCTCTTCCTCCCGCGACCTCTCGCTAATGAAGAGAGACAGCCTACTCGTGGACTCCCTCAACCTGAAGATCGCTTCGACTCGAAAGAGGAGCTCTTAGCTGCGACTTATCTTGCTCTACTTCCCATCTACGGCATCGGCGCTCGACTCACGAAGTCGGACACACGATTCCTCGAGTGTTCAAGGTCTCACTCATCCTATCGAAGCTCGAAGGAGGGGATGTGTGGCTGGCGTATCGGATTCCAGAAGGATAAATCTACGGGTGAAATGATTGTCACGAAAGAAGGATCGAACCTTTCACACAATCACGGACCCGCACCAAGACTGCTCGAGGACTCAAACTGGAGGCCTACTATCAAGAACAAGCTCGTTCGTCAACGTTTGGGTATGGGGAAACTGATTTCGAATAAAAGGGTGAGTCCACCTCTCGCTCGAACTGACTGCTTCGGTTGAGTAAGACTGAATCACGTTTGCATGAATCAGCGCTCAGCGAATCAAGCCGCTTCTTCTTCCTCCGAAGCTTCTGAATCTGAATCCGAATCTGAATCCGAATCCGAATCGAAATCTGAACCGGAGATCCCCTTCAAGAAACCGAAACTTCCTGCTCGCAAATCGCTTCCTCCCGCAATCTCATTCACATCCCGCCCTGCTATTTCCTCTCAGAAACCCACTACCGTCGCACAGAACGATCCACGCCTTCTCCACGCTTTCCCTCGTCAATACCCTCAACAACAGCTTCAATACCCTTCTTCAGTCTATACCCCTCCTCAATCTATTCCCCATCAGTACTCAGCACAATCGCAGCCTACAGCCGGCTCTCAATCTGAGTCCCTCAATACCCTTTCTCCCTCGACTATTCTCCCTTCTTCCACCGATTCTTTCCTACCTCAACTGACCTCCTTCCTCCGCTCTCTCCATCCTTCTCTCGGCGCCCTCGCCACTCCTCTCCATTCTTCGGGGCTCGATTCGCTCGAACTCCTTCACAAGTTCAGCGCTTTCGAATCGACGACACTCGATTTGTATTTTGGACTCCTGAAGGAGAGGGACGTCGATCAAACAATTTCGAACGTTCACTTGCGCTTGTTGAAGAAGAAGTTGGAAGAGGCAAAGGTGGCAGGGTGGTCGGACTGAGGAAGGAGTGTATGGGTTACTGCAGCGACGATTGAGAGAGCATGGCCAATTCGAAATAGCCCTGTCTTTACTATATTCTGTCAATGCGCGTGCAATTTGTTACTCAAGGGGACATTCAAGTTCGACCTGGAAGCATTTAATACAACAGATCGAGAGACGAAAGAAGTTGCGAAATCTCATTTCCTCTCTCTTTCCCTTTCTCCACCTCTTTCCCGACTCCTACTTCGGAACTCGCAAGGCTCACAGCAATCTCATCACAAGGAACGACAGCAACCACTCCTCGCTCTCTTCTCTTCTCTCTCTTCCTTCCCTTTCTTTCCCCGGCGCTTCATCTCCTTTTCATCCGCTCTCTCCGATCAAGCCACAGAGTAGCTCGAGAACCCCTCAAATCATTCAAGGACCTTCAATAACCCCTCAGTAGCCATCTCTGTCTCTCTCCATCACCTTACTTGTCACGTCTCTCTCCCGCTCATTCCCATCAGGCCTCAACGGCACCCTCGCCCAGTTTGAAATCGCTCTTCAATCAACGGCGTCTAGTATCTAGTGGGAGTGAATGTCTGGACAAGGAAGATACTTTGATCCATCCAAGGGGGTGAAATGGAATGTCAAGACTGAAGTCGAAGTGATGCAGGATTTAGTCGAGAAAAGGGAGACAATCTTCTCGTTACATCGTGAATATCAAGACTGTAAGTCCTTCCTTCTCGAGCGTGAGACGGCGTGAGACGCTGACTCTGCGTTTGAACTTGTTACTTGTTGCAGCATCTCTCCAAACCCGATCCGCCAAGTTGATACCTGATCTCGTTTCTCACGACAACTCGTTCGCACAAGCTTTTGAACGTTACTCGGAGTTCTGTCAAGCAGTCGGTACACCTGTGTTCCCCGTTACCTCAGCCACAATTGCTCTCTACGTTTTCGCAAAGAATTCCTTTCACAAGTCTGCGTACACCTCGGCTATTCAGTACCTCAATCGAGTCAAGAACACCACCGATACACTCTGGGAAGCTGAAGCAGGAAGTTTTGAGGAAGAGAATAGCATCAGAATTCAGACTGGTTTGAAAGCGTTTCAAAAGGAGAGGACGTCAAACTTGATCGGTGAGTGGTCCTTCCTTCCTTCGATACGACACGCTCAAGCTCATGATTCCCTTGGCTGTAAGTAGCTGATGACTCGGGAAATTCTCGCTCTTCGAACGAAGACTCTGTTGTATCAAACTCCGGCTCGGACTCGGAAACAAAGTCTGTCAAATCCGCGAGTGCTGAACGAGTCGAACAACTTGTGAGCCCACCTCGATGCAACTCTAATTAGATGATAGACGAAGTGAGAACGCCTCGGAATGTGTTTCAGCTCGTGCGCGGCCTCCCCACCCTGGGCGAACGCTTCGAATCGATCGAAGAGCTTGTCGCCGTCACCTACATCGCTTTACTTCGAGTCTATGGAAGTGGTACTCGATACAACAGTCCTACTTCACTTCACATCGAGTGTGCAAGAGCTCACTCCAGCTATCGCAAGACGAGTGAAGGGACTTGTCGTTGGCGTCTAGCGTTTGAGAAAGATCAGTCTACTAGAGAAGTCATAGTTTGCAGGGATAGATCACATCTCTATCACAATCATGGAGCAAACCCAAAGCTCGTCAAAGATCCCAACTGGAAACCAACGATTCAGAACAAACTCGTTCGCAAGCGATTAGGAATGGATGAACTCGGTTCAGGAAGACAGGTACGTTTCCTCAGCTGTGCTTCATTCTCCTTCAATGAGAACTCACACTACGTTGAGATGTTCAGACTAAACGTACACCTCCTTCGCGCTCTGACTCTGAACCTGAGTTGAACCCGAAATCTCAATCCGAAATCGTTTTCAAGAAACCGAAACTTCCTTCCCGCATTGCGTCCCCTATCACAACGGTAGCATCGCCTCGAGCTTCTACCTCATCTCAGAGACCTACTACCGCCGCACAGAACGGCGATCGCCTTCTCTACGCTTCCTCTCGTCAATACCCTCAACAACAGCTTCATCACCCTTCTTCTTCTTCAGTCTATACCCCTCTTCAATCTATTCCCCAACAGCACCCAACGCAATCGCAGCCTACAGCCGGCTCTCCATCTCACTCCCTCAATACCCCTTCTCCCTCGACTATTCTCCCTCACTTCGAGTCTCCCGACTCCTTCCTGCCTCAACTGACCTCCTTCCTCCGCTCGCTTGACCCTTCACTCTCTTCACTTGCGACTCCTCTCCACTCCTCGGGGCTCGATTCGCTCGAACTCCTTCACAAGTTCAGCGCCTTCGAAGCGACGACTCGATTTGTATTTTGGACTCCTCAAGGAGAGGGACGTCGATCAAACAATCTCGAACTTTCATTTACGCTTACTCAAACAGAAGTTGAAGGAAGCGCAAAATGCAGATTGGGGCTCATGAATGGGTTTGAGTAGTGAAGCAAGTCGATGAAACGATCAGTGACGAAGAAATTTTGCTTTTCTGTGTCTATCCTGTTCCGACTAGTGTCCTCAATCGACAGGCAGGGTTTGAAGATGTCGACTAGATCACTATCGTCTATACCGCTAGAGTGAGAAAGGGGGAAGCCCATCGAAAGAGTCGTCGAATTTGTCGTTTCTTCGCTGTTTCGCAAGTTGTCAGTTATGTCTCGTTCAGCTTAAGTCGGTACAGGTACAAGAGAGTTCACCGATCGACTAGACTGTATTGACGGTTCACAAAAGTTGAGGTTCTGGTTCACTCTCAACAAGTTGAGAGCGAGGGGGAGCTTCTCCCTTTCTTCTTCCTCATTTCACCTCGATTTCGCTTTCTACCAACGGTAGTCACTACACAACTACTGAAGAGTAGATCACCACTGACAGAAGCGCCTTCAACGCTTCAAGCCGCAATCCATCAACTTGAAACACCTTTGATCTCTCGACTCTTTCAGCAGCTCTCTCTTTTCTTCCGAATACACTAGAATAGGTCAGTGACCATCTCAATTATATCTGAATGCCTTTTGACTGAATCCGAGCGTCCTCTGAGCAGTTCTCCCAGAACTAGCAGTCTTTCATCACCCGCATTCACTCAACTTCCCTTCTCAGCTCCTCGCTCAACAGCAGTTGAAGATAGCCGACATGGCAACTAAGACTCGCGCTCAAGGCTTCGATCCTACGAGAGGATTGACATGGACCGCTGAAACGAACGTAGAGTCGATCAAGAATTTGGTCAGGGATAGGGAAACTCTCTTTGCTAAACACAGGAAGTTCGACAAAGGTTCGCTCCATTCTTTCTGAAATAGCTTGGCTGCTCTCGGTCTTACCGCGTTCTGACGCCCTGCTTGAATGTATTATTGTTAGATTCTTTACAACGTCCAAGTCAGCAGACACTACAAAAGAGCCTCAACAAAGACGCCGTCTACCAAACGTACTATGATCGCTACATCGAGTTCTGTACAGCTGTCAACATTCCATGTTTCCCAATCTCGCTTTCAACGATCACCCTTTTCCTCTACGCCAAATGTTCATATCAAAACGGAAACTTCGCTAGTGCAATCGCTTATCTCAAGCGTGCCCGTACTGAGACCATCATTTTGTGGGAAAACATCCAAGGGGTTGACGATTTGGAGGATAGTGCAGCTATTGCGATCGCGCTGCAGCAGTTCAGGAAGGAGAGGAAAGGGCTTCGACTCAAAAGTCTGATACTTCGTTTGTACTGGCTCACTATGATCAAGCTGACACTAGGTCTTGCACAGCTAAGCGATCGTCGTCGAAACGTAACTCTGCTCAAACCGACTCTTCCGACCTTTCCGATGCTTCAGACGACAGTGACGACCCTACGGTTGTTCATCAGAGTCGCCTTCAAACGGTTCCGCAACTTGTGAGTGTCTCTCGAGTACCGCATCGCTGACACGTCCTGACGTATCCTTTATGCTCTCTCAGGTCGTTCCGAATCTCCCTCAACCTGGCGACCGATTCTCGACAGCCAACGATCTCCTCGTCGCTTGCTACCTCGCTCTCCTCCCTGTTTACGGAAACGGTGCAGCCATCTCAGCTTCAGTACGCACTGCTATCGTTGTCGATTGCCTTCGAAGTCGCATCAGAAGCTCAGACCCCTCTGGAGGCGGTTGCAAATGGCGTATCGGAGCTGTTCAAGACTCGAAGACTAAGGAGATCATCGTATCAAGCGACAAGTCTCATCTCTTACACAATCACGGTCCAGCAGAAGCCCTCAAGGAAGATTCGACCTGGCGACCTCCGGTTCAGAATCCCCTCGTTCGATCAGCACTAGGTCTCCCTCCTCTCGAACCGCGTTCTCGCATTCAAGTGCGCTCTTGCTATACTTATGTCGGACACTCACTGACTGTTCATCGACTCTTTTCAGGTATCGAAGAGATCACAAACTCCCTCGAAACCCGACGAACAATCTTCCAAGAAACTCAACTACACCCCTTACCAATTCGACTCGTCTCAGATTTCCAAGTATTCTCCTTACTCGTCAATGCTCACGCACTCTTCTACCAACGTTCAATCGAATTCACAAGTCTCAAACTCTTCTCATTTCGCTCATTATCCTCAACTCGCTTCCTCTTCGACCACTTCCTTCGCCCCTCCTTATCCCGCTCACGGCTTCTCGATGCCTCAATCGCACTCCTCCTCCACTATCCCTGCAGTCATTGCCTCGACTTCTCTCGCTCAAACTCCCACTCCCGAGCGTTCACCTTTCTTCCCTAAACTCGAGCGTTTCCTTCGCGCATTGCACCCTTCTCTCTCAGCTCTCGCTATTCACCTCTTCGATGCAGGCATCGACTCGTTTGAGCTTCTCTGCCTTTTCAACGCTTTTGAATCAGAAACTCTCGCAAGATTCCTCCAACTCGTCAAATCGCAAGATGTCAAACAGGAGATCTCGAACGTTCATCTCAGGCTGTTACAGAAGAAACTCGATGAAGCGAAGGTAGGAGAATGGAACGATTGAATGATCGAGCTGGAGAAAGATACCAATTCGTAATATTCACAGTTTTGCTTCGCTTGAAATGAACAGAGTCTTTTGTACACTTTGACTCTACGCTCGATAGCACTGCGATCAGCTGAGAACATTGAGATTTGAGAGCCGGGACCGCGAGCGAGATGCCACCGACTTGACTACTCTCTCTCGCCATCGTCCCTGACGAGGCAAAATTGAAAGAACGAGCGACTGATATATCAACAATTTGACGAAGAGTACTAATAGGAAGAGGAAGGTACAAGAGAGAGAAGACGAGGAACCAGCCTCGACAAAGTGAACGAAATACCAAGTAAGCTCGTTGAAAATCTATAGACAAGGAGCAAACACTTCCTCCGACCATCCATCATCGAACCTCGGAGCCTCTCCACGATATAGCAGCGAGGTCTGCCTCATTAACCCCAACTCCGCCCCGAAGAGAGCTTGAGCCGACCATTTCGTTTGACTCGCGAGAATCGCTTCACATAAATCAAGCCCCTCCTCGGCCGTCGTTGTATCCAAGTCTCCTTCACATCCTTCCATAATCGACGCTTCGTATGAGATCAAGATACCCCATCCACAAATGAGGAATCCTGGACCCCAGCAGGCGCAGTGTTGGAGGAAAGCGATGAGGTCTCCATTTTCGGCTCGAGCAGTCCTAGCGGTTTCGAGGATTTGGTCGACGCAGTGAAGGATGATTGATCGGGAGTTCTCCGAAGGGTAGGTTGCGGAATGAAGGTTGCACGAGAGAATGGGGGAGATGATCGAAGAGTAAGGCGAGTCGTGAGAGAGGAGAAGAATGGGAGAACTGGCGGCCATGACCGCTGTGACGAATGCTGTCTCTCGAGCAGCGGCGAGGGTGAGAGATTCGATGTTCGAGGCGATCGAGGTCTTGGGCTGAGCTTTGGAAGAAGGGGAGGAGACTTGTGAAGAAGAGTTCAATGTTTGAAGATACGATGTCGCGACCTCGTAGATTTGTGCTGAGCGGGCTACGATATCTTCGGTGTAGGCTGAGCGAGCCTCCTGATCGAGTTGATCCAGAGTTGCGAAATCGGTCGAATCCCGGAGAAGCTGAACGGCGTGAAGGATCATGTCGCTAGGATCGATCTAGACAACGAGGAAGAGGATTAGCGATGGTCAAGAAAGAGCAGACAGAGATAAAGTCGTACCTCAGAAGGTAGCCGAACCTCAGTCAACAAAAGTCCTCGATCCCCCACGAGTATCCCAACCCGAATCCCGAAACACCATACTATCCAACCCACTCCAACGAACGCGTTCAGCTCCTCTGCTCTCACCACCTGAGACATGCTTGACGTGTCAGAACCTTTCCAACCCAAGATTCTCATTTCCCGCGAAGCGTATTCAACGATTTCGACGCATTTCGCAACCTCCTGAATTCCGTAATAGTATAACCCGAGGTAGATGCAACCTTGTAGGATTGCTAGGCTTGTAGGTCGAAGAGGAGGGAAAGTGGGAGGAGTCGAGAGAGGATCGATGATGCAAGCGAGAGCGGCGGGAAGGAAAGGGTCGGAATTTGCGAGGTATTGTTGGAGTTTGACTGGTTCAGGGGGTAAGAGGGGACTGTATTGGAAGACTTCTCGAAGGTAGGCGTCGGCGAGATCTTTGTAGTCGTAGGAGGGAGAGGGGAGCATCGTCGGAGGGAGAGTGTAGTCGACGACGATAGGCGATTCGAAGTAGGCCGGTTCGGCGGGAGAGGCTGTCGTATGCGAAGGAGTGATACGGTAGGTGGAAACGAACGGTTCAGGAGAGGTCATCGTAGTGGAAGCGTCGACGTGGTAGGGTGATGCGAAAGGGTCAGGATAGTAACGATCCAAGTCCTCGAAGAAGTTGGGAGAAGAACAGTAGTCTTGATAGTAGTCCTGTGGCTCGGGAGTGGTCGAAGGTGAAGGTAAAGCTTTGGAGGGCTTCTTCTTGCGAGGTCGAACAGGCACGTCACAACGTCGAGGTCGTCCCTTCCTTTTCAAAGCAACGAAGGAACAATCAAATCCGAGTTTGATGCATCTTGTACATTGAGGAGGATTCGAAGGGAGAACGGCTTCTGGGTCGCTGACTTGGTGCAAGTACTCTTCGCTGATTCCGTTACAACGAGTTTTCGACCTCCGGCAGTTTGTGCAAGACCTTGACGGACGTTTCCTCATGCCATCGATAGGGATTGGAGGAGTCATTGAGTTCGTGGAGCGGGAGAGGGACGAGCGTCGAAAATGAACGGCACTAAAAGGACGTTTTGCGTAGAGCAAGGTCTCGGTCAGCACGGCCTTTCCCAAAGTGATGGGCGAATGGAGACTCACAGCGGCTCACGTCTCGACTTCAAAGGTGAGTGGGGGGTAGAGAGAGTAGAAGAGGAGGGAAACCTCTTCGTCGCTCACTCCGAGGGGCTTTCCCAACATCCGATCGACTGTTTCCCCAACCCGTTTTGATAGCCGGCGAAGAAGGTTCGTTGGATTCTTCTCTCGTGCTTCCCATACCCGCCACAGTCCTTCCACCGAACTCGTCGGACTCTTCTTTTCCCCCTTTTCCAAAGTAAGGACGAGCAGATACCTCGTCTAAACCCGGATGCTGAAACCCGAACGCACGTTATCTGATTCCGGCTGCCGGACCGTTACGCCTTGATCGACAACCGATAGCCTCCACGCACTTTGATCTGAAAGAACCAGGAAAGAACTCTCGACGCCAAACTTGCCCCTCGCGTTTCGTCGAATTCGCTTCGCGAGCCTGTATCTCGCCCAGAACCTAGTCGAATGACATCCAATTAGTGAATGTATTATCGACCAGCGAGTAGCGGGGCAAGAGGAAGGGACTCACTCGAGAGGGGTCAGAGACTCGAGAGTCGATTTGAGCATCTTCCTTCTTCGTGACTTTCCGTAAATTCAGTGTACGCCCTGCCTGGTTCTGGTCGATCTGAGCGATAACACGTTCCCAGAACGCCGCTCACTCCATCTCTCGACGCACTGTAGCCATGCGTCAAGCAGAAACTTCTAGGTTTCTCATTTCAAGCGGTGACTTTTTCGTCCAATCTACTCCTATCCCGACCAATCTCCTACCTTCGCTTCCTCGTGTTTCTTCTGCAACAACCTGAGGTGAACGTTCGAGATCTCCTGTTTGACATCTTGCGATTTGACGAGTTGGAGGAATCTTGCGAGAGTTTCTGATTCAAAAGCGTTGAAAAGGCAGAGAAGCTCGAAGGAGTCGATGCCTGCATTGAAGAGGGGAATAGCGAGAGCTGAGAGAGAAGGGTGTAATGCGCGAAGGAAACGTTCGAGTTGAGGGAAGAAAGGGGAAAGAGGAGGAGCTGCACTTTGAGCGAGAGAAGTCGAGGCTAGAACTGTAGGGAGAGCGAAAGAGGAGTGAGATTGAGGCATCGAGAAGCCGTGAGCGGGATGGGGAGAGGCGAGGGAGGTGGTCGAAGAGGAAGCGAGTTGAGGGTAATGAGCGAAATGAGAAGATTTCGAGATTTGTGAATTCGATTGAACGTTGGTAGAAGAGTGCGTGAGCACTGACGAGTATGGAGAGTACTGAGAGTTCTGAGTCGAGTTGAATTGGTAAGGAGTGTATTTGAGTTTCTTCGAAGATTGTTCGTCGAGTTTTGAGTCGTTTGAGGAGAAAGGACTCGATCGAATCGTAGAAGGCGAAGAAGTAACTTTAGACTTTGCCTATATCGGGAGAAAGAAGTCAACGTATAGTGAACCTACACAGGCGACAATTAAAAGACAGAGAGGGACCTTACCTTTTCTTTTGAAGCGCTCGCAAGAGGGGGCATACCGAAAGCTTTCCTGACAATAGCGTTCTTGACAGGAGGACGCCAACTCGGGTGCTTGATAATCCTAGTACTCGGTCCATGATTGTGAGCGAGATGAGACTTTTCCTCCGAGACGACGAGCTCATTCGTTTCCTGATCGACGACAGCTTCGATCTTCCACTTGCATTTGCCGCCTTCAGCGTTTCGATAGTTGTGAGATGCTCGACTACACTCGATTACAGTCGGTGCTCCATCTTGAGAGTTTGTGATGTTGCAGCCGTTCCCGTAGAGGGGGAGAAGAGCGCGATAACATGCTACGAGGAGTTCTTCAATGTTGGCGAAACGATCGCCATCTTGTGGGACGTTTGATGTAACCTAAACCACGCGAGCCCATCGTCAAGAGTGAAGGGAAGCAGGTAAAGGGGCAGGAGAACGTACGACGGGCTGATTCGGAGCTTGAGACTCTGATCTCAACTCGCGAGCTTTGCGTTGCCTCCAAGCGCGATCATCTCCGTCTTCAGAGTAGTCCTCATCATCCTCATCGGACTTGTAAGTGAGGTTCGAAAGGTCGGAATCAGAATCGTCGGAATCGGAACGAGCTTTCGATCGTCTTCGAGGTCCTGAAGTGGGCACTATGAGCGAGTACAGGGCGTGAGCATATGAAGTCTCTATGATCGAGCAAAGGGAGAGATGCGCACATTGAGACCTGATTCGGACGTCCTTTCTCTCTGCAAAAAATTCACGAAGAGCGTCGAGTATCTCATCATCTTCCTCCATCAATGCGTCATACCCGTCCACCTCTTCCCATAAGGTATCTGTCTCACGCTTGATTCGTCTCATACGACGAGCGGTGGTCTCATAGTATGAATTCTTGAACGAACATTTGGCGAACATGAAGAGAGCGATGGTTGAGGCCGAAAGTGGGAAGACGGGGATATCGACGACCTTGCAGAATTCGCAGTAGCGATCGAGACATGGGCGTAGAGAGCTGTCGTTGGTACCGAGCGTTCGTGCGATCGCTTGACTAGCAGCTTGCAAAGAAGCTTCCATACAACGCCAAACATCGTCAGCCATGAGATACGCGTTGCTCCAGATGATGTCGAACTCACAAGTATCGAGCTCTCTGTGCTTAGCAAAGATGCTGTCCTTCTCCCTAACCAGTTTCTTGATCAATTCTACATCTGTGTCTGCATTCCAAGTAAGACCCTTGAGCGGATCAAAGGTTTTCGCTTGTGATTTACTTTCTTCCATCTTGTAGCGTGAGGTGTCTTGATCTAGAGGATGAGAGGTGAGGTTGAGTGAAACACGATGCGACCGAGAGAGCTGTAACCGAGCAGACAGCGCGTTAGCTTAACGGTTAATTGATAGAGACTAGGTGTATTGACTAACCTAGCTGATCTCGTAGGAGCGAGAGAGTTACTGATTTGAGAGATCAAGGTGTTTCGAATCGGTTAAAGTGGATGGGAGAGCTCAGTCAGCGTCGCGACGAATACTCCACTAATCTCGAGTGGTTCAGTGAGCCTGGAGATGGGTTGTAAGGTGAAGGGAGATGAGTAGGAGGAAGCAGAGCAAATTTGTTTTCTCTCGCTCTTTCACAGAGTCGACCCGTTGTCAATCTTACGCATAGCAGCGCTAACCGCTAGTACGACACTCTTCGCTTTCGTGAGGGACGAAAAGGAAGGTAGAAGGATGAAGAGTATCTACAACGGGAAAGTATAATTTCGAAAAATCAAGTTTTAAACAAAGTGGGAGGGAATGCACAAACTAATCTCTATAAACGGCTTCGACAACTGGGCTTAGACGTTGATCTGTTGCGAGATAGGGGAGTAGACGTTTTGGTTAAGTTTCTTGAAGTAATCGATCGCCTTCGACGCTCGCTCAGCGAGAGCATCTCCAGTGAGTCCGAACTTGTTGTACACTTGCTTAGCGGGTGCGGATGCACCAAACTCATTGATTCCGGCATGAAGGTGAGAGAACTCTCCCCATCCGAAGGTCTGTGTAAGAGGGGGGGTCAGTAAGGAGAAAAATCGACAAAATCGAAAAAGTTGTGACTCACAGTGTAAGCCTCGATCGACATGATGGGAGCACCGTCAGGAAGGACAGAGAGCTTGTAGTCCTTGTCTTGCGATCGGAAGACCTCCATACAAGGCATCGAAACGACACGAGCCTTGATTCCCTTCTTCTTGAGAACTTCAGCAGTCTCGACGGCGAGAGCGACTTCAGATCCGGTACCGAGAAGGGTGATGGCAGCGTCTTGCTCCTCGTGGAGAACGTAGGCTCCCTTGTTGGCCTTCTCGATCGAGGAACCCTCGAGCTGAGGAAGGTTTTGACGGGTAAGGGCGAGGATAGAAGGAGTGTGGGTGGAAGTGAGAGCCATGTAGTAGGCAGCGGAGGTCTCGTTACCGTCTGTGGGAGAACCAGGAGAGCATCAGTAAATAGAATTGGGGAAGAGAGGGAGATGGGAAGAGGAAAAGAAGGAGAAAGGATCCTTACCAGCAGGACGCCAGACGTTGCAGTTAGGAAGAGCACGGAAGTGAGCGACAGTCTCGATAGGTTGGTGAGTAGGTCCATCCTCCTGGAAAAGCGATTCAAAGCGAGATCAGCGTCGGTTCAAGAAGCTCAGATACCAGAGATTTGAGACTTACTCCGAGACCGATAGAGTCGTGGGTAGCGACCCAGATAACGCGTTGGTGGGACAGAGCGGAAAGTCGGACGGCACCGGCAGCATAAGAAACGAAGTTGAGGAAAGTACCGATGGCGGGAATCATGAGGTTGGGTCCGTAAGCGGCGATACCGTTGGCGATAGCTCCCATACCGTGTTCACGTACACCGTATCGCTAAGAAAGAGAATGTAGGGAGATGAGTTTCAGTCGAAGGGAGGGAAGAAGAGAGAAAAAAGACAAACGATGTATCGACCAGTGTAGTCTCCGAGACCATTCTCCTTGGGTTGGAAGTCAACAGCGTTCTTCCATCGGGTCTGTGGAATGGAGGAAACAGAGTCAATCGACTGAAAAGGGGAAATGAAAAAGTATGAGAGCGCACCAAGTTGGAGGGAGTAAGATCGGCAGATCCGGAAACGAGTTCGGGGATGACAGTGGAGAGCTTGGCGAGAAGGACCTCGGAGAGCTTTCGGGAAGCGACGGCATCGTCGGTAGGGGTGAAAGTAGGAAGAGCCTTCTCCCATCCTTCGGGGAGCTTTCCATCGATACGACGCTTGATGTCCTTGGCCTCGTCGGGGTACTTCGACTCGTACTCGGAGAATAGCTTGTTCCACTTCTCCTCAGTCTCAGCTCCCTTCTTAGCAACGTCACCGTAAACCTTCTTGGTCTCGTCGGGAACGACGAAGAACTCCTCGGGGTTGAAGCCGAACTTCTTCTTGATCTGGACAGTGTCGTCAGCCTTGAGAGGGTTTCCGTGAACTCCGTGAGTTCCTTGGTCTTTCGAACCGTAACCGATAGTGGTGCGAAGGCGGATGATCGAAGGCTTCGAGGTTTCAGCCTTGGCTTGTTCAATAGCCTTAGCCATACCCTCGAGGTCGTTGTCTCCATCGTCGACGCTGAATGACGTAAAAAGATGAGCGAATGAGAGAGGAAGCGGATCGAGGGAAAAAGGAACTTACATGATGACTTGCCAGTCGTAAGACTCGAATCGCTTGGCAACATCCTCAGTGAAGGCGATGTTGGTGCTTCCGTCGATGGAGATCTTGTTGTCGTCGTAGATGGCGATAAGGTTTCCGAGCTTGAGGTGACTGGATTTAACGAGGAGAAAGGTTAGAAACTCGCTGAACTTTCGCACAATCAAAGAGCGAAAAACTCACCCAGCAAGGGAAGCAGCCTCAGATGAAACACCCTCCATCAAGCAACCGTCACCAGTGAACATGTAGGTGTGGTTGTCGAAGATGGGGAAGTTCTCCTTGTTGAAAGTAGCTCCGAGGTGGGCTTGAGCGATGGCGAGACCGACAGCGTTGGCGAAACCTTGTCCGAGAGGACCAGTGGTGACTTCGATACCATCAGTGACACCGAGTTCGGGGTGACCAGGTGTGATCGAGTCGAGTTGACGGAACTATCAAATCGAAAATCATGTTAACCTTCGAAAACGTTCGATATTGCAGTTTGGAAATTGTAACTCACTTGCTTGAGGTCGTCAATGGAAACCTTGTATCCGAGAAGGTGGAGGAGAACGTATTGAAGAGCGCAACCGTGACCGTTGGAGAGGACAAATCGATCTCGGTTGATCCACTTGGAGTCGGCAGGGTTGCAGTTCAAGAAGCGGGCTAGACGTAATATGCTCTGAGTGAGTCTACAGGTTCGGAAGATGATGCGAGATAAGGAAGGGAGAAACTTACAGAAGAGAACGTGAGCAACAGGAGCCATTCCCATGGGCGCTCCGGGGTGACCAGAGTTAGCCTAATAACACCATAATAGATCGATTGATATAGCGTGAGGGGTGAAATAGATTGAAGGAAAGGAACATTGAAGAAGTTGGGAGAAGGAAAATGCGGTCAGTGAATTGATCTCGGGTTTCGGACAGCTAGGATGAGGTGAAGTCACCTTGTTGACAGTGCTGTAGAGTAGATGACATGATCAGCTAGGGTTTGAGAGGGATCCAGAGAGAATCGAGTGCGGCCGAGAGGTGTTGAGGGAAGAAGGGAAGGAGAGACTCACTCAAGGGCAAGGGTTCGGATAGTGTTGATGCACTTGACATCAGCATCGTTAGGAGTGAAAGTCATTATATAAGAGGTGTGCTAAAACTGGTGGCAATCAAGAGAGAGAGAGAGGTAGACCGAGGATGAGAGAGCAAATGTGAAGTGACGAGTCGAGTATTGAAAGGGAGCGAGGAGCGAATAGAGAGAGGATAGACAGATCAGTGCGAGCTCTACGTCGAGTTATATACAACAGAGAACTCACGAGAAGGGATAGGGAGAAGAGGAGAACGTGAACCAGCAACTTTGCAATAATCTCGAAAAAATTCCGTCGAAAATATGTCATCGACCTCCCTTTTCTTCATAGGCTTAGCGGTCGCTCCTCTCATTGACTGCTGCACTCTCGGAAGTATCGCAGAATTCGAACCAGAAAATTACAATTTCCACAACTTTTTCCGCAAACCACTCGCAAACCCAGACTTTCGTCTCGTTCCACCTCTTCTGCTACTCACACAAGCTCTGACAGCTAGATTACCTTTCCCCCCTGACGATGCATCGGATTGATCCCACGTCCCGTCTGATAGAAAGGATCCTCTTTCATTCCCTTCTCGTACTCCTCTTCCTCTCGCTTCGTCTTCTCCAACAAGGCTCGAAGCTCTCCATCGCTGAGATATTTCGTCGATGACTTGTCCTTGTGACTCGGAGCGACTGAAGGAGAGAGAGGGTGTCGAGCTGGGAGAGGGGTTAAATCGGCGAGTCGATCTCGTTTCGGGGGGAAGATGGGTAGTGACTTTTGACGTATCGCTTGAAGGGGAGGTGAGGGAGGAATTGTCCTCTGTGGATCTGTCCAATGATGTCGTTGAATATGGATATGAGGAAGGGAGTTTTGGCGAATCGGAGAAGGGAAGGGAGGATGTTGAGCAGGACTTGGAGGAAGAGCGACGAATCGAGGTTGCGTATCACGAGATGGGTGCATCCCGGGGGCTTTGAAATCGCAATATCGACCATCACAGCGTTCTCGAGGACATCGGTGAGCGAAGAAGCAGTTTTCTTGATCGAGACATCCGTCTCCCGAGAGAACCAGAGGGCAGGGGGTGGTCGAAAGATCGTAAGTAAGGGAGTCGAGTACAGGTGGAGGGAGATGATAGGCGTGCGAGAAGCGACAGCGCTCGTCGAGACATTTTGCAAGGTGATGATCGAGACAGAGAGGAGGGGTTTGTTTCCAAAGAGGCTGAGTGGACCGATGTTGACTATTAGTTGTAGAACGCAAGGCATGATGGCAGAGTGAATTCAGACGTACCTTGTCGTAGTCGATCTCACGCTTACCATTTGAAGGTTGAAGAGGGTATCGTCTGAAGAGGCCTGGAACTCCAACGATTTGCAACCCTCGTCGTTTGAGTTCGGGTGTCAGGAAGAACCCTAGTAGCGGTTCAAGGAATCGGACTTTGGCGGGAAACAGTGAGCCGCTGTGAGAAGGTGCTAGCATTTCGGCGAGAGGCAAGTCGAGTGCCCAACGTCCAAGCAGCAGAAGATGACAAGTGGGATTTAGGCCGTAGACGGTCGCGAGAGCTGTGGAAGCATTACGAGTGAGTAAGACTAGAAGTAGTCCGATAGCGTTGAGGACAAGCTAACCTCGCTGACGTTGTAGAACTGACTCTCGAGACGAATCACTCGAAATGAACATGCAAAGAGGATGAGTCTGGTTTAGTTCGCTAATCTGCGCGGGAGGATTCACACGAACATCAGTTGACTCTTCGGATCAAAGGAGTTTTGACTGAACTCACAAAGTTATCGATTTCGCTGGCGGTTCGAAACACTCCAGAATCGACGAGACGCTTCGCAAACGCTGCATTCTTCGACCTGCCTCTGAGAGACTGATCAGTAGAGTCGAGATGTACTCAGACGTGATGTCGCAACGAACCAGAAGATATAGATGAGAAACTGAACTGTCTTGCCTTGCGATTCCGGTGGTAAAGTTTCGATCATTTTTCGCTGCAGTTCACGGCAGGCGGTTTGTCCAGGTTTTGTAGACTGTAGAATAGCTGGAGCAAACTATGAGGTATCAAAAAGCGTCAATCGTAGATATTCGGAATCAAGTGAGGTGGAAAAGTGTGCTAACTATGTCTGTCTCGAAGTCCAGTATAGCCACAGCTAGAGCTGCAACCGTATGGTGAGCTTTTGAGTTCAAGGGATAGGGCATCTGTCACTGACCATGCTGTCCGGATCACTGGCCGTCGTCAATGCTCGTTGTCTCTGAGTAAGAAGCAAACGAACCTTAGACTCACTTTCTCACCACCTAGACTCTCCAAAGTCGTCCGTACTCTCTTCAACTCGATCTCGTCCTCTTTGCGTCCCGCTTTTACATCTCGAAGTTCCCTCGCCGTCTCCTCTAACCTTACTTTCAATTCGGAATTCTCCTCTACCAATCTCGCAAGTAATCCCTCAGCTTCTGTCGCATGGTTTGCTTGTAGCTTGAGCCACTGTGCGTGTAGTTCGTGTAGCTGGAAGACGGTTACATGTCAGCCGAGGCACCTCTGACAGAAAAGTAAAGAAAGCGAAGGACAGAAAAGGAAAGAAAGCAAAGAGCTTACCTGCGCCTCATCCAACTGCTTCGACTCCTTCGGTTGAGCTATCACGCCAGAAGATCCACCTGTACCGGGCAAGAAACCCCAGAGAAAGCTCATCGCGTATGGAACGAGACAGAAGAGTGGAAGCAAGGGAAAACGAAGCTAGTTTGGGTCCGCTCTCTCTCCGCGGACCAGCTATTGATCGCGACAGAGCTTGTGAGCATCTTAGACGATGAAAGTGTGGGTCCAAAGGCTTAGCGGGGAGTGAAAAGGGCAGGGAGTCCTGCAACCGATCGAGGCGGGGGAGAAGCGAGGAGAGAAGATGGCGAGAGACTCATGGGTTTTGTCGGTCCGCGAGGCTAGTGAGGATGTTTATTGATCTCTAGGATGGTGATCGATAGTCTCGGTGATGCGTAAGAGCCAGAAAGTCACTTCGAGCTGTCTCTCAACTTCCCCTCACTTTCGATTCGACCTGACGCGTTCACAGACATCTAGGCATCAAGCTGGCTTCTTTAAACAGCTATGCGACTTTCCCTAGGTCGGCACAAGCCAGTCCTCGCTCCTCTCCTCATCAATCTGGATCGTCTACTCCTCTCCTGAATCACCAAAGGAGTCTCCCGGCACTCTCTTCCTCTGCACCAGTACCATCTTCAGATCCATCCTATCTACCTTCAAGGCTCAGGCAACGGCTCGATCGAGGAGTAACGGGAGGAGAGGAGCGGGCACAGTTGAATTATCGCAATCGATGGGACAGCGGGAGATTCGAGGACCCGACTGAAGCAGTTGCTCGACAAGGAGACCCAAATAGCTGGGGAGTGCTCTCAGCGGCTGTATCGAGGAAATCGAAGGATGTTGGACAGGCGAGAAGGAATGAAAGTCGTTCAAGAACGACGACTTCGACTAGTCGGGATGGGTTAGAAGGTGTCGTCACGAAGGCGAGGGAGAGAGTCAAATCAGTTACACAGTCGGAGATACTCGCAGAAGAGCCCGAGAGCTATGCTTCGACAACGGACCACGTTGAGGGAGATAGCGAAGACGAATTGAATCAGAACGACGATCCGAATGCGGTCTCTTTGGGAATCCACGATGATGAGGAGTCAACCACGTCAGAGGAAGATTCGGACAGCGACGATGAAGACGAACTGGACAAGCCTTTACTTCGCAAACCTCGATCTTCGTCCCATCTTCGAACTCCTTCCCTCTACGAACGAAGCGTCGCTCGAATCTTCCCACTCTCGATCACCGCCAAGAACGTTCTCAAATGCGTCTTAGCCTACTTCATCGCCTCGCTCTTCACGTTCATTCCGGTCTTGAGTGATTTCGTTGGAGCACCTTGGGATGTCGATGGCCCTGTTCGAAACGCACACGCTATTGCAACTACAGCGGTGTACTTCATGCCCTCTCGGACTATCGGTAAGCAACTCCCCTCACCGAACAGGGGGAGACATATTTGACTAAACTCGGCTTTTCAATAGGTGGAATCTTCGAAGTCAACATTTACCTCGCTTTTGGAGCTGTCTACGCTGTGGCTCTCACGACAAGCTCGATGGCATTCTCGGTCTTGTGCGAGCGTCTTGACCTGCTCGTAAGCTTACCTCCCCAAACGTGCTCTCGTCTCTCGCTGACGCTCTCTACGACTGTAGCGCCTAGGACACTTTCTGGTGCTCCTGATCTGGCTCGGTGGAGGATACGGATTAATGGTCTACATGAAGGTCAAGTTCGCTAAACCAACAGTGTCTACAGCGTGTTCGCTAGTTTCGCTCGTCTGTTCCCCGATGTAAGCTTTCTTCCTATTTCGCCTCTCCAGAAGACCGCTCAGACGTACAACCTTCCTACAGTATCACGAAGGAAGGAGCCTATCATGAAGGCAGATTCAACATTCAGGTCATCCTCCAAGTTCTGCTGATTTGCGGAATCGGAAGTCTCATCTCAAATCTCGTCTGCCTGATTGTCTGGCCTCAGAGTGCCACGAGCAAACTTCAGTGAGCCATCTTCTCCTAGACTATCCAAGCATGTGCTGAGCAGCTCTTCGAACGTTAGGGCCGACCTCAATCGGACCCTCACTTCGTTCTCAACCCTTGTTGACATGTTGACCAAAACGTTCCTCCTCGAGTGAGTGTTCAACACTTACTCTTCCGAAATAATAAGTTCACTAACGTCGTTCCTTCACAGTGATGTGTCCACCCGACCGCAGACCTTGCAGAAAGCTATCGACGCTCATCAAGCAGCCTTCACAACTCTTAAAAGCTCTCTCTCACAAGCCAAGTACGAGATTTTCGACTCGCGAATGTCTGGAACGACGAAACAATACGACGCAGCGGTTGCAAGCATGACTCGATTGGCTCAAGGCTTGACAGGAATGCGAGCAGGTTGTTCGCTACAGTGGGATTTACTCAAAGCTCAGCGCGACCAGGACGGAGAAACCAAGAGAAATGGGACAGCGGTCGATATTCACGAGAAGGAGAGATTAGTGCTGGAGAAGTTTCGTGAAAGAGCAGGTCCAAGCCTTCGTCAGCTCACGGTGCGATCCCTGTCCACTCTCGATTTTTCGCTCGGCAGCGACTAATCTCGCTCAGTCTTGACAGCACACGAGCAAACAAGCACTCTCCTTCCTCCGAACGTCCTTCATCCGAACTCACGCTGGTCGAACAACTCGAGAAGCACTCAAACACGAACACGAAGAATCTGCTTCGCTCCCAGCTGAATCGCTGCTGCATCTTCGAACGGAACTCGAGCAAAGCCTCCTCCTGTTCAAAAGGGAACATTCAAGAGCTGTCAAGATCTTGTATCGTTCACTTCCCTCAGAAACAGTCTACGGCGACGTCGAGCTACTCGATTCCGATCCCTTCGCCGATTCGAACCCTCTCGAAACCGAAACTCCTAGCGACAACCTCTTCCGAATCTACCACTTCTGCTTCAATCTGGAGGAGTGGTCGACTGAGCTCTTGCAGCTCGTCAATGTCTTCGTTCAACTTCGCTCGACCGAAGAAGCGGTTGCAAGACAGCAGCTAGCGTTGAGGAGGAAATGGGGCTTTTTGACTCCAATCATCAGAATGCTCTCGCTAAAACGAGGCTCTCCCATTAGCAATTCAGAAAGTCCGAAAAATGCAACTGTTCGACATCAGTTCGGTGCGTAATTCTCTCGTTTATTCAGTCGAGAGACGCTCACGATTCTTGCTTCTTCTCTCCAGCTCGCGCATTGAGGCCAGCACACGAGAAGCGAAGAACTTTTGTTTTTCCCGAAGTCGTCGACGGCGCTGTCACTTCTCACCTGTCGGACTCGCAAGATCTCGCACTCCTAGCTCGATTCAAACTTTTGTTCTGGCGCGCCGGATGGTACCTTCGACAACCCAACATTCTCTTCGCCATCAAAACTGGAGGTGGAGCTGCCGTACTCGCTTCTCCAGCTTTCATTCCCTCACTCCGACCTCTGTGGCTGACTTGGCGAGGAGAATGGAGTTTGATATCCTGTGAGCGAACTCAGTGAAGCTAGAAACTATATGATACTGACCCCTCGACCCCTTTTTCAGATGTCGTTATCATGGCCCCTTCGCTCGGCGCGACAAACTTCCTGGCAGCTGGTCGAGTCCTCGGGACCGCTCTCGGGGCTGCAGTTGCTGTAGCTTTCTATGTAAGCAGTCCCGCTTCGCAGACTTCGACTGAAACTGATCTACTCCTTTCCGACAGTCGGCATTTCCGGAGAATCCTTACCTACTACCACTCCTCGGCGCTCTCTTCTCAGCTCCAAACTTCTACGTCGCAGTCACAAAACCGAGCTTCGCACCCGCATCTCGTTTCGTTCTCTTGACTTACAATCTCACTGTCCTCTACGCTTTTAACCTCCGTGAACACGACGTGCCGATCGTCTCAATCGCTTTCCATCGATCAATAGCTGTCGCTTTCGGAGTGTTGTACGGATTGTTCGTTACTAGCTGGGTTTGGCCTTACGAAGCAAGAAGAGAACTTCGAAAAGGACTGGCCGAGTAAGCTCATCTTGAATCTATTGACCAACTCCTTGCTGACAAGCCTACGCTACAGATTCTTCATCAACACTTCCTACCTTTACGAAAGACTCGTTCGAACTTACTCAGCTCCTCCGCCTTCTCTTTCGAAGATCTCGACATCTTACGACGAGCCGCATGAAAGGACCTCCCTACTCACGGCTCAAGCTCGGGTTGAACTGTCGAATGCCGAGGCAGATTTCGTCTCGATGGAGGTTCAGCTTCAAATGACTCTTATTCGGGTGCGCCCATTTCTCTTTCGCATCTCCTCGGTATCGCTGATGTTGCCTCACTACAGGTCTCTGGCTTACTTGCTGCAACTCCTCACGAACCTCGACTTAAAGGTCCTTTCCCGGTCGCCGCCTATCGTCAAGTCCTCGTTTCGTGTCAAACTATACTCGACACTTTCACGGCTGTCGCTCGAATGACAAATCGTGAGCAGTGGTTCGCAAGCGTTCGTCGGGACTTTGTTGTCCCCGTCAATAGCGAGAGACGCGAAATGGTACAGCATTCTCTTCAAATCTCATCATCAAGCTTACTTAACCTCTCGACTCTCGCAGGTCGGAAACGTTGTGCTCTATCTTTCGCTACTGGCAAGTGCAGTCTCGCTCAAATCACCACTTCCACCTTTTCTCCCCCCGGCTGCCGAGGCGAGACAACGATTAGTTTCGAAACTCCAACAACTCGAAATTGTCAGGCGTCGACTCGTTCGGGGAGGCAGTGACTCCCTCCTTTACCTCGCTTATGTTTTAGCAATGAAGGTGAGTTATTGCACATCAAATATCACCGCAATTCACACTGATCTTTGCGTTCAATAGGATATCATCTCCGAATTGGACAAGATTGGACGAGCGTTCCAATCGCTCTTTGGCATTATCGGTGAGACTCACTTGTATTACACTATGCCGATCGAAGCTGACCTCAGTACTTCCCGTTCGTAGGCGGCATCACCACCGATGATTTCGATTCACTCTTTGTTTCGATTCCCCCGACGACGCACACGACCGATATCGAAGACGGTGATACCAGTGATTCTTAGATACCATCCGCGTTCTCTCTCTATCTCCCTCGCATATAGACTGTCGTTATTATCATGTGTTTGTAGTATCAAGATCGACTTGCAAGATAGAAAAATTGCACACTCTACTTTCTCTTCTTCTTGCTAGCTTTAGAAGCCAGAGCAACTCTGCGACCTTCCCTCATCGAAGCGACTGTACATCTCGAAGGTCAGCTGGGTGTCGAGGTGAAGACGATTAAGAAGATGACTCACTAGCTTTTGCAGCGGATCGAGTGTTGAGCTCTTTGTACGCAATCCCGTAGATCTCAAGATCAACTTCGTCATCGGTTGGCGCTACGTTGCCCCTCTCCCCTAACGCTTCTCTTGCCTTCCCCTCGATATTCGGTTCCTCATCAAATCTATCGTCGACGTAATTGAGCACGATTGCAACAGGAAGGAGGACATCGGCGACGTAGGTGACCCGTTCTGAATCCGTGAGTGCCTCGTAGCGAAGAGATCCTTTAGGCCGCTCTCCAGTTTCGGGGCGGAGCCATTCCAGAATCGTTCCTGAAATCGCTTCGGTTTGTTCGTCCGTGAGCTCCCCGTAAACTACCGATTTGGCGAGGTTTTCCCGTTCAGGTCCTCCAGCGTAGAAGTGGTCGTTTCGAAATTGAGCAGGGGGATAGGTTTCGTTGAGAAGTTGTTGGAGTACCTTGGAACAGCGATCTTTAATGAATTTGATGGCGTTCTCGAGATAGCCTGGGATGATAGGAATTTCGTATTGTTCCACCTGGAGAAAGGGAAGAAGAAACTGTTTGCGTCAACATGGAATCCATCTTCGTCGAGAAAGAGTAACTCGACTGACCCGAACAGTGTGGAAATCGCGCTGACGTGCCAGCAGGAGAGCGTTGCGAGCGAGGTCGTCTTTTGATCCGTCCGAGTATTCGATCTTGTACTTCTTGATTCGCTTCGAAGCTTGTTTCTTGCCTTTGGCGACGTTCAAAGCTGGACCGACGCAAGTTGCAGGCCACCATTGACTCTTGACCTTGGCGAGACAGTAGAACGGGTACCTGATGTGTTTAACCGAGGTTGTCAGAGGTGTGAGTTAGCGAAAGAAGAGACGAGAGGATTGAAACGAACTTGTCAATCTCCTCGTCCTCTTTCAGTAAATCCTCATCAGAATCCGACGGCTTCACTGCATCGCCCTCCGCTTCGCTCTCCTTATCACTCGAAGCTGGTCGTTTGCCTTGAGTACTCTTCTTCGAACGTTGAGAAGTACCGAGTTGTGAGGGATCAGGTAAATCGTCGGACTCCTCGCTGTCGTCATCTGATCCAAATGATCGCTCAAGCTTGAGGACGTCTTGAAGAACAGCGTCAAACGCGTCGTCAGGAATGGCGGATGCTGGAGATGTTGGAATATCTCGGAACGTTTCCTTTGTAAAGCGCATTTTCGAGGGCTTGTCGCGAGATCGGAATTGAAGAAGATTGTCTGGCGAAGGCTCGTCGATAGAGATAACAGGATCGGGCCTATCGAGTGAACGCCCTGTTAGAGAACCATAACACCTAAACGAGGAGCTGAACTCACGAGTTGTCGAGAACCGAGCGATCAGGGTCGACGAAGAGCTCGACGAGGAGTGGACGTTCAGATCGTAACTTGTTCGTAATCTGTGAGAGTTGTCTTCGATTAATATGACAACGAGCTGAGCGAAATGATCAAGAGCAAACTCACTCGTCCTGGCCACCAAAACCCACCTTTCCCTTCTTCCTCCTCGACATGAACCCAGATGTATTCGTCGAATGTCCTAACATCCCATCGCTCTGCTCGCTCCGCCGCCGTCTCTCGAGTTGAAGACTGAGCTTGAGAGAGTTGCAACATGAAACTACTTGCGGGTCGAAGAGAGGTTTTGGCAGGAGAAGACGAAGGAACAGCTATCGTCGGGATGAACGTCAGATAGTCATCAACTAAGAGATAAGAGACCGAGACGGGCTTACGCATCTCCTCATCTGCTTCAGAGGTAGCCTGCGCTTTTCCCTTTCCCTTTCCTTTCAATCGTGATTCAGGTTTAAAGACATCCTTCTTCGTCCCCTTCCCAGCAGTTGAAGCTCGTGGCGATGCTTTCCTAGGTTTGACCTTCTTCACGACCGAAGCTCTCCGTTTCTTTGCAGGCGAGGAGTAAACATCCTTGTCGATTTCCTCCTCCGATTCCTCGTTCGAACCAGAACCTTCCGCTTCCTCCGAAGAATCTTCCCGCATGGTCTGTCGATTGCTCTTCTTTCTTTTTGGTCTGACTGCCCAAGTATTACCTACAACCGCTTCACTCGTATCCCGTTTATCCTCCTCCTCAACAGCAGGTTCGCTAGCAACTTCCTTCTTCTTCGGTTTCACCCTCGACACCGGTCTGCGAGTAATCTTGGAAACAGTCGACGATGAAGATGGAACAGGAGGAGGGTTCATATCTTTGACCGTGACTTTCGGAACTCGAGCCTTCTTTTTCGGCGAGGAAGTGTCGGTGTTAGGAGCGGCAGACGCTTCAGCTTCGATGTCGGATCCGTTTGATGCAAGACGACGTTTGACGGTGATAGGCTGAGAAGGAGAAGAATTGGCGGGACGTTGAGCGGGAGTAGAAGCGGGAACAGAGGAAAGTGGTGATGAGTGGACGACGGTATCTTGAGTAGCCGCATCGAAGGCTATCTCTGAGAGGGGATGAGGTTGTGTACTTGAAGCTGGAAGAGGGTTCGATAGTGGAGGGGGAGAAACGGAATGGGATTCTCTAGAGGACTGAGTTTGAGGTTTTGAAGCAGCGGTACATTGTCGAGGCGACTAAGCAGCGAACATGTCAGTGTTGGGATCCTCAGCGGAAGTAAATGAAGATGCGACGAGACTCACTGGAGATCTTGTTTTCCCACTCTCGACAACAATGTCATATCCATGATGCTCCCTTCTCCTACGTTTCTTTCCCCCATCATCAGTCCCACTTCCACCATCAAGAGCATCTTCCGGGGAGTGGAGTCGCGTTGATACTGTCGGTGAATGGCGCGGAGAAGCAGGTTGTTGACTCGATCGTTTGGATATTGTAGTCGAAGAGTTGCGAGACGAGGAGGCGGGAGGTACGTCGACATGAAGAAACGAGGAGCGACGCTTGGTACGCTGCTTCTTTGGTTTCGTACCAGCGAGTAAATCCATGTCGTCCGCAGAATCCTCGTCGTCTTCCCTTTCTGATTGCGAGGCGATTGAAGTTGTTCTTCTGCTGTCTCGAGAGGTAGTAGATGCCTTCGTTTTGCGAGAAGTCTGCTTGTTGGACCTGTTCCCGACGTTGCCGATATCAATGTCGATATCCATCGAGGGAGATCTTGACGCCCGCGAGGGTGAGCTATCGGAAACGTCTCCTCTCGCTTTCGGATCGACAGAGGTGCTTCTGGATCGATAGGCTCCTCCTCCAGTACTAGACTTGGTAGCTGAAGAGTCAAGAGGTTTCATCATGAGCGAATCCTCTGATCCGTCGTCTCCATCATCTTCTTCGAAAGGGAGGCGGGCAGGGGAAGGTAACGTCGAGTTGGGACGAGAGTGAGGAAATGGGCGGGACGTATGAGTAATGGTGTCGTCTGATGAGGAAGAAGAAGAAGAAGTAGGCTTTGCGGGAGATTTCGATCGTAGAGGAGGACTTGAAAGTCGACGAGGTTGAGCGGCGGAAGGAAGAGCGAGAGTGTCTTGAGATCCCGGGAGTGCGAAAGGGTTAGCGCTGTTATCGAATGTCGACGAAGTAGGCTCTGCGAGAGAAGGGTTTCCGGGCGAAAGGATCTTGTCGTCGATCCACGTAACCTCCTCCGTCTGTCGCGTCTCTGACAGCTCTGCATCCTTCTCAGTGATCCCTGCGTCCTGCTTCTCAGCTTCTATCGCGTCTCTGCCTCCATTCGAATCCAACTTGATTTCAACCTCCAAATCCTTCCCACTCTCGTTTAACTCGCTTGCCACCAGTTCCTTTGTCATAGGGGGACAATTTGACCTTCCTATAGTGTCTCGGGAGCTCGACTTCTACTCTTGATGGGCGATGAGATGATAGAGATCAAGATCTTTTGAACAGACCGTGTTTGTCGGATGAGGAGGAGGCTGAGTCGAGCGCCGCTGCTACGTAGAGGCCTTAAGAGCTGTGGCTATGTACTGGCAGGTGAATGGTGTTCGAAGGCGGTTGATGAGTTGAAGGTGAGAACCAAAAACGATTTGAGTCTGAGGGTTGCTTCCCTTGTTCTCCCTCATCACTAGATATCGATTAAAAGCTGCTAGGTAGCTCATTGAGACTTCACAGACCTCTTGAGCGATCGCTTGGTTGGTTTTCGTCAACTTCGACATCAGAATTACGTACCTTCAACTGTAAACCTCTCAACAAGCTTCACCAACTCAATCACGACATTCGAACGACGGACTACAAGCTTCAAGATCAACTAGGACAGCTTGTCAGATGGACGGTGCGAGTATGGAAGAAGTTGGACAGCTAGCGGATCCTTCAGAGATGAATCAACTCGAAAGGCTCTCTGCGATTCGGGAAGCGATAGTTGAAGATGATCTACTTGGAGTATTGCTCGTACTATATTACGTTGGCAGTGGTCAAGAACTCGAGGGACCAAGTAAGTCATTCGTTTTTCCTGCTTTTTCGGGTTTAGCTCTCTTCGCAACGCAGGAACGCTGTACTGATCATTCTTGGGACTTATAGGCTCAAATGATGGTCAAAGCGTCTTACAATACGCTGTCTCGACGCCGCACAGTCGACCGCTAGTTCGCAAGATGATCGTCGAATGTTTACTTCATCGAGGAGCGACTCCCTCGTTCTCGCAATGGCTACCGCTCGTCAAGACCGACTTGCAAGAGATTGTCTTGAAATGGGAGGAAGGAGGGTGTAAAGGAGGTGAGCTTACGATTGCGCCTTCTGTTTCAGATTGTTCCCCAGTCCTTAACCCTGACTTCGTTTGTCTCTCTCTAGCCACATCCTCACGTGCTCTTCTAGACATGGATCTCCGCGATGCCGAAGAATGGATTACACAAGCTGGGTTAGGTGTAGAGGAACCTGGAGTCGGAATCGGAGGAATGCAAGAAAACGACGAACTTGTAATCGACCATTCGAAGGTGAAGGAGGAAACCTCAGAAACAGCGGATCGCCTACTCGCTCAACAAGGAGAGAGCGTCATGGAGGAGGTACAGCACGCAACGACACCGCTTCTTGAGCTCACTTCGACTGCCAACGGTCTCGCTCCTTCTTCTCATGTCCCCATTCTTCCTCCACCTCGCTCTCCGTCCCCTCCAGCTACCGATGTCCCTCGTGCTTCACCTTACAAGACAACGTCAACTCCTTCCTCAGGGCCATACTTCGTTCGAATCCTCCATCTTCCTTTCACTCTGCCGAAACATCGTCTCCACGAGTACGCTCTCAGGCTGATTAGCGCAAAAGAGGTTCTGCAAGTCCATATCAGATCAAACTCTCTGGACAGAGAAGCAACTGGACACGTCGAATTGGCTTCGAGCGAAGGACGAAACAAGTTCATCAACCGGGTTCGCAATGATCGTTACGAGGGAGCAACACTAGACGCAATATCTTGTTCTTCTATCGAGAAAGATACCGAATCCCGACCTCTCATTCCGCACCGAGCTGAAGCGGCTTCAGTCAATGGAAGCAGAAACACTCTCCCCCGAGTCGCCAGTTCCAGAAGAGGCCGAAATCGTAGTCGCTCCCCGTCTAGTCAACGAAGATGGTCTCATTCTCGACACTCGCCGGACATTCGCTCACCATCACGACATCGCCAACGCTCCCGCCGTTCTCCCTCTCCAGCTCCTCTCCGCGATCGATATCCTTCTCCAGAACCTTCACGGGTCCCGTCTCTTTCGAATTCTCCCCCCAAACCCTCTCGATCCTCGCCCCTACTGTTCAACCCGGCTCTCTACATCTGGGTGATGGTTCGCTCAATGCCTCGAGATTGGGCAGAGCGTCAGCTCTACGAGACGCTCGAAAGAGAAGGCATCATCCTCCACCACGTCATCCTACGACGTCGAGCCACGGACTGGGGACGATCAGCAATCGTGGCAATCGCCTCAAAAGAAGACTACGTCAAAATGAAGGAGGTCGCGGAATCGATTGACGTCTGGGGTCCACATCATCGATTGAGCGTTGACGAATACGATCCCTCTATCAATCCTGACTGGTCAATGAAATATCCCCCTGCCGCCCTTCAGCAGTACCCTTATCAACCGCCGGTCGTCGCAGGGGATAATCTCCCAGTTCGATCGCCCCAAATTGTCATCAGATACCTCGCGCTAGGAGTCTCTCGATCGGATCTCCTTGGAATAGTCGAGTCTGTTATCGGATCAGACCATTCCATCGACTTGCAGCTCAAAAGCCTTTCGCTACCTGGAGAGTCGAATCGCGCGCAGTTGGCGACGATCAATCCGAGAACGATGGAGGACGGGAAGAAGATGATACGAGAGCTCGATGGAAAAGTTATCGCTGGTGCTGCCGTCCTCGTCGCTTGGCAGCGGAATCGTCATGACCCTTTCTACCAATCATATCCTCGAAATCGTTCTCCTTCTCCCGATTCACATCGACCCCGAAAACGCTCTCGCTCCCTCTCCCCGCCTCGACCATCTTCGAACGGTACTTCCGACTCTCAACTCTCCTCTTCTTCCTCCGCTTCTCGACAACTCCAACTTGACCTCTCTCGAATCCGTTCCCTCAATCTTTCGCAAGAGGATCTCGCCGCAATCCAACGCATCTGGGCTCCTCTCGATTCTGCACCTCCCTCTACGGTACAAGGGACCTTCCAGCGTCAGATCCAAGTCGCCATTCAGTTCGGTTTCCTCCCCCGATCCGACGCTTCTCTCGCTCTCAAATCAAACGAATCGAACCCAGCTTATCCCGACGATCCACTCCTTCAAACTCGATACGTCAAGTTTTTGGAAAGTCAAGCAGGGATCAGTCGAGACCACTACACCATCTTGTTCAGTCAAGTTACGGATTGGAACGTTTATTCGGAGCAATTCTCGAACCGAGGTCGCGAAGAAGCTGAAAAGGTGAGGAACAGCGGAGGGGATGTGAGGAATAGTGGAGGGGATATCAGGATGAATGGAGACTAGGGTGATTACTGGAGAATGGCTGGAAAGGGAATCGCAGGAAAGGAATCGTAGTTTTAGTACCTTGTTGTCCCTCGTTTTGTTTCGCAATCGCAACTCTCTCTCTCGTGTCACACGCAGCCGCTCTCAAATTAGCTAAAAGAGAGAAACTGCGGTGTTTCGAGCAGGTAAGATCGCAAAGGGAGACTCTAAAATACAACAATCGAATCCAATGAAAGACGAAAACAAACGAAACGACAAGGAACTGCTCAAACTTTACTCCTTTTCCGCCACTCCGAACATCGATTTGAGCTCTGCTAGTTTGGCAGACTGTTGAGGCGTTCCGGCAGAACTGGAAGGTCCAACAGAGAGTCGAGAGGAACGAGTCGGTGTACCAGGTGCGACCAAACTAGCAGCGCTCGATGGTCGAGACAGACGAGAAGGCACTGTCAGCAACGATTCAAGGACATCAGCGGTCAAATCCAGAATGTTTCGTGAGGTGAGAAGTCGACTCACCGCCGCTCATACTCTCGGATGATGGAGAGGTAGGCGCTTCGACTTTGCGTTCTCGATCAGTAGCTTCGAGATTAGCTAGTGCACGCTTGAGGTAAGTTTGGAAGTAACTTCCAGTCCCCGCCATCCTATTGAAAGATTGCGATCGAGTCAGTCAGACGCTCTCGATAGGAGAGAAAACGAAACATGCGAACCAAGTAGCTATTCTTGCTGCTGCCTCTGGATGCTCTTTCTGGAACTCGTACAAAGCTGAAATGCCCGATCTCGACTTGTTCGGGTCTCCAATGAGGTCAAAGATCTCCTTCAGCCGTTGATTGACTGCGATGTCGCTACCACCGGGAGAAGCTACTTGAGGAGCAGTTCCGTTCGAAGCTGTTGAATTGCTTGACGCACTACGAGGTGTCGGTGCTCCGATCGGGGGCGACATTGTTGAAGTACGTGAGGGAACGCTTCGCCCGGAGCCAATCGACGATGAGGAAGGTTTGCGACCGAGAGTTTGTGAACGAATCCCTGAATCGGTACCACTTCCTCCACTGGGTTGATTCGCGAGTCGGTAGAGATACTGGTAGACGAAAGAGTTCTCCGCCGATTCGATCTCGTCGAGTTCGTCAAAGACTTGACCTTTGAGAACCGAAACGACTTGCTGAAGAATAGTCTTGACTGTTCGAAGCGGCATGTCGGCGAGAGGTACGCTGTCGGTTGATCGTCTTCGCCATTCTGCTGGAGGGATCGTGACCAGGAAATTGTTGATATCGCTGAGTAATCGAGGGGCGAGGAGTTGGTGTGTTTCGAGACTCTCCTTGACGGTTTTCGACACTTTCCAAAGGCACTACATGATGATAAAGAGGGATCAGCAACGTGCCAATCGAGGAGAAGTGAAGGATTGCAGCTCACCTTCATCACGAGTTCTGCATACTTCGCTCTATCCGTCAATTCTTCTCCTCGAAGATCCCTCAGATCGATGGTCGCATCTTGTAGAACAGTGAGGAGTGCACTGTGAGTCAGACGAACCGTTCAGCTATTTGCTCGCCCACGGAAGCTGAACCAGAAGAGTAGCTCACCCGAAGCAAACATTCTGATCTGAATGGTGAAAGATACGAATCAAGACCATGTTGAGCACCTTCGACAGGCTCTGAATCGGTTCACTCGCTGGGTTATCGGCAGTATCGAGTAGACGTCCAGTCAAATCGGCGAGGAGACCGGTAAGAGGCATTCTCGAAACTTGCTGACTGAGAGTTCGTTTGTCGAAGAACGCCGAAAGGGTCTGCATGAGATGCTTGCACAGTCGAAGTTGAGCGGGAGGAGTATCGGCAGAGAGGTTGGTGAATCCCAATTCCATCTTGGCAGTAAGAGCGTCGATGAGAGAATCGGCTTGGAGAAGGACGTGTTCGCTGTTCTTCGTGATCTCTCGACTGATCAATTTGAGGACATCGGCGCTGGCAGAGTAGTCCTCCGTCGAGAGGGCATCGATGAGTGAAGGGAGGTCGGTGACTGTTTCTGCCATGAGATCATCCTCCGTAAAGGCATTTGAGGAAGCGATTGAACTCGGGTTCGAGGCAATGCGAGATGAAGGAGGAGGGGCCATCCTTGATCCGAATCCAGGAGCTGGGAGACCCGAAGTGGAGGAGACGCTCTTTCGAGGAGTGTGATTGCCGTTCGATTCAGGTTGAGGGATGTTTCCGGTAGGAGCGAGAACGCTTTGAGGCCGTTGCAATCTCGAAGGAATCGCTCCTCCTCCTGGTCTAGGGATACCTGCTCGAACCTGCGAAGTACCGAGACCACCATTCGAAAAGGCGGGAGAAGGTGAACCAGGAGCAACGGATCGAGAAGAGATAGGAGGTCGAAGTCCAGCTCCAGGTGTCGTCAGTCGATCGACGGGAGTAGCCGATCGAGGTGGAGGAGCAGGAGAAGCGGCACCAGTCGTCGTCCGTTTCAGTCGTTCCTCGAGCATCGAACGATCCTTCGCAGGCAGAGTTCCAACTGCTTTCCAAGTCGAATCGGGTCCGACGAGAGTGTAGACAGCTCCGATAGCGTGAAGTGCCGCCGTTCGAGTAGTCGCATCGGGTTTGCCGATGAAGGAAGCGATTTTGGGAAGAGCTTGAGAGGGAGGGTAGATGCTGACTCCGTGTCGAGCGTAGAGTTGTCCGAGTTCTTCGACACACTCACTTCGTACTCGAGCATTCTTGTTGTCGAGGCCTTGTTCGAGGATCGTGGTGAAGACTTTGCTGAACGGATAGACTGAACAAATCGATTTAAAGATCGTTCGAACTCGTTGTCGAATCGTTTCTTTCCCATCTCCGACCTAGAGAGTACCTTGTTAGCGAGTGTGAGCAAGATAAAGGCGCGACAATAGAGCGTACCTTTGAGATCAAACAGGTCAGCAGAGGATTCGCCTCGTAATCCGACATTTTGTATCCAGATTGAACCAGTAACGGCATGAAGTGATCGATCAAGTCGAGGCACTTGACGGTGATTGTCGTACTCGTCATTCCAATCCTCAAGGTGATGTACTTGATGATGAGGTCGAGGTTGCCAACGATTCGATCCCTCATTTCGTCTCCATCGAGATCGAACTGTTCTGCCGCCATTGGGTCCTTCGCACACTCATCCATCGCTGTCAATCCTGCGACAAAGTCTCGTTCGGCACTGTGATCTGTACTGAAGAGTTGAGCGTGGAGAGCTGTCGAGATTTGAGGGGCCATTTGAGATGACAACCATTCGACTTGATCCGCTCGCGGAGTTCCTTCGATTGCCCATCTCATCGATCCAGTCTCCTTTCGATGCCGCAGTACCTTGGGATTCGGATCTGAGCTTCGGAAGGGAGGTTCTCGTCCGCTTGTAGGGGAAGAAGAGGAGGGTGCTCGAGCTGTGGAGGCTACAGCTCGTAGACCGCTTATCGAAGCGCGTGGTCGAGGTTGAGCGAGTCGAGGGGGGACAGCGGAAGGTGGGGCAGATGGAGGATCGTCGTAAGAAGAAGGAGCGGCAGATCGAAGGGGTTTCGAAGTTGGTCGTAGACCTCCAGATGGAGCTCGAGTTGCTGGAGGAACGGCTGACGGCGGAGGTACTGAAGGAGGCTGAGGTTTTGTGGGGGCGGAAGATACAGGTCGAGCGGAAGAGGGAGGAGGAGCAGTCGAAGTTGGACGAGTGGGTTGAGCGGGGGCTGAAGAAACGGCTGATGATCGAGCAGCTTCGACGATGGGGAGTACAGTCGATCGTGAAGCAGGTTTGAGCTTCTGCACGGCGTCCATGACGAATCCATAACCCGCTTTCGAAATGATGACCGGTAGAAGCGCCGTCGCCGATTTTCTCACTTCGGCATTTCGATCTTCGAGACAAGACAAGACTGGACTCGTCAAGCCCGTCAAATCCAATCCACTGACAGCTTCCTCATCCTTGAAGCGTTCCTCCAACCATCCCAAGAGTTCTTTCCGTTGAAGAGGATTGTTGGCATCGAGAGGTTTGTCGAAACTCGGAACGAGGTGTTCTAATCCTCCTGCATCGGCCATGGCTGACAAGGTCGAAACTCCTCCAGCTCGAATGTTTGCTTTTTGATCTGCGAGAACTTGAGCGACTGAAGGGGCGAAACCTCGAGCAAGTTTTTCGCCAAACGGTCGACCCATTCCACTCGCCAAACGAGAAACGATATCGAGGGCGATGAGTTGAATGATCTTGTTACTATCGGTGATTCGAGCTTTGAGGGGACCAGATAGATCCGCTGAGAGAAAGGACATCACGAGAATCAGTCTTCGATAATGAGGGAAACCATTCAGGTGAGCACTCGAAACTCACGAAGAGTGGTAGGTTTAATCCGTTTGTTTGCCTCGAGAACATCCCTGATCGCTTCCACCGCTTCTTTTCTGACCTTCCAGTTCGCATCTCCCAAAGCTTGAACCGTCGCACTGGGTACTAATCGATCGAAATCGACTCGAGGGAATAGTTCATCCATTGGATCGACGTCGTTCGCACTTGCTTTCCCTCTCGCGCCTCCAGCACTTGATGACACAGCAGGAGTAGTAACGACGGTATCGGCTCCGATCCGAGTTGGAGTTGGTGCAGGTTCGTCTGCGACTTTTTCGAAATCGGATTCGATGGTCGACAAGAGTTGAGGAGTCAAATCAGAGAGGAACGAAGTGATATCTGACCACGCGAATCTCAGAGTCAGCTCCCAAGGAATGAAAAAGTCTGAGAGGAGGGAAACAGAAAGGTTGGAAAAACTGACTTGGACCGACAAACAGTTTCAAAGTGACCAAACATTTCGTCGCTTGAGTCCGGACGGCCGCGTTTGAATGCTTCAATCCAACCTTCAAGAACTCGATCAAATCCCTCACTGCCAATCCACCGGCGATTCCGAAATCCCTCAAAGCTTGTTCGACGAAAACGTAGGATTCTTGTAGAGTTTTAGGTGCTTTCTGTTTAGACATTGAATCGTAGGCTGTACTCAATTTACTTTCCCTTCATCAGCATTCCGGAAGCTCGTGATGAAGACAGTGAAAGGCGTACCTTGAGAAAGTACGAAACCCAAACTTGACTTTTCCGCAAACACTCCCATCGCATCCCCCGCCGGTTTCTTCAACTTTATATCTCCCAGCTTGTCACAACACAACGGGATCGATATCGCACTACAAGCTTTCGACCAAGTATTCGATTCCTCTGCCAATTGTCCAAACAATCCAAACATTTTCCCAGCGACCTGTTTTCACTCAATCAATCATCATTTCCTCAAAATCAGCTTCATTCTCTCACTTTTTACAAAAGGGAAGGAAGCAAGTAAAGGACTCACTTGAAAATTCGATTCTTTCCCACCAGGTTTCTTCCCTACCAACCACCTGACGATGATTTCACTATCCGTCGACCTCCCCTCGGTTTTCACCCATTCTCCCAATTTCTCAATCCCTTCCAATCGGACTTTCCAATTACTGTCTGCCAACATCGAGATCAAGTTCGAAGGGATCGCTTCGTTCGATTCGACTTGGGATTCGGCCGATTCTTGCGTAAACTTGTACCGTAAAGGTTCCGAAGGTTTTCCTGCTGATGAGGAAGAAGGAGGGGGAGGTGCTGATTTAGTTGTTGGAGGCTTCTTCGTTGCGGTTGAAGGAGGAGCGGATGAAGTAGTAGAGGAGGGAGGAGGGGGTTTCTTTGTTGCTAAACGAGCGGGAGGTGCTCGTACTACTGGAGGTTTAGGCGACGAGGGAGGAACATCGTCGAATTCTGAAGTGCTAGGAGGAGGTTGTGATTTCGGTTGTAATCTCGCCGCGAGTGCCGCAGGTAATTTCGGTTTAGGTTTGACTCCGACTTGAGTTTGAGGGTGAGATTCAGCAGGAGCCGATGAAGGTTTCGCAGGTTTTGATCCTCCTCCTCCTCCTCCGACAGTTCTACCATCCCTACATTTCGTTTCTGACTTTTCGAAACTTTCTTTCACTTTCTCCATTCTCAACGAATCCACCTCTCCGACGAGAGCGAGAAACGCTCGTTCCCCAATCACTCTCGTCATGGTTCCCAAAACATCCGCACTCGCCGCTCGAACTGCTGCATCTGAATCTTCTAACGTCTTCTTGAACGCTTCGAGTAGAGGAGGGAGGTCGGATTTGGGAGGTGGAGAGGGAGTATGTCGGAGTGAACGGGTGTAGAATAAGAGAGTTTGTAATTTGATCGATGGGTTCTTGTCTTTGACGAAAGTCGTTACTTCTTCCGTAAACTCTCCGATTGAGGTCTGTGAACAACGTCTTCCCCTCCATCAGCTCGATCCGAGAGATCCGAGACAAGATAAAGAGAGAGTGATACTCACCGAGAGGTAGACTGCATCTAAAGCGTTCCCCAAAGCATCCAATACATTTTGTTTCTTCTCTTTCGTCCTCCCGAGTAACTCTTTCGTACTCATTCCCTTGTACCCAGCGAAACCTCCTCTCAGACCCCTCGCCAATTTCTCCAACGCGTTCGCCGCAAGGACAACGCACAAGACATTCGCATCCCCCATTCTCCCCGCCAAGGCACTGACCAATTCGGTATAGTTTGAAGAAGGGTCGTATTTGATCGATTGGGACAAGAGGGAGAGGAGGGGTTCCAAAGCGAGTTCTTTGCGGTCTTTCCATTTCGAGGAAGAGAGGTGAGAGTAGAAATCGGGGGGAAGACAAGTCGTGATCGAGAGAGGGTTGGCGAGTTCGTAAGGGTCGAGAGCTGGATCAGGTTCATCAGATACTAAAAAGAACCGTTTGCCCCAAAGTTTCAGTTTAGTCTCCTTTTTTGTGAACAGGCCAAGAGTGAAGCGAGAGAGTGAAATGAAACGGAGGCTCACCTTGTTCCTCTGCCTCGTCTTGCTCATTCTCCTCTCCGGTTGCAACTCCCTCGAGTGCACCTTGCGCTTCTTTCACTCTCATCTCCCTCTTGACACTCGACGTAAACCTGCTAGCTCGTAATTTCCCAAACCCAAACCCCTCGATTTCCCCTCGATCACTTCTCTCGAAACTCTCTTGCAATTCTTTCTGTTGTACCGGTTTCAATTCGCCTAGATGCGGAAGGAGTGCTGGTCCGAGGTACGAGTGTAGAGAGAGGCAGAGGAGGGATCCTTCAGATCTGACGGTTTTGTCGGCGTGGGAGAAAATCTTGGGTAGCTGAGAGAGGATCGGGCGGAGAGAGATCGCTTTTGGACCGAAGGAACTAATTGGGAAGAGGGGAGGGTCAGTAGGAGAGGGGGAGAAACGGAGGGGAGGAAAAGGAAGGACGAAACTAGACGAGTTCTTTGAGAAGTGTGACAGTCGCTGCTACTACTTTGGGTTGCTTCGCTAATAGTCCAGGTATCACGTCGCCCTGTGCGCCTCACAAGCTGAATCAGTGCGGGGTTCCGAGGGAGTATCGTCTGAACTCAGTGAGTTTTTGAACCTACGATGACTCCTTCTCCCATATCTTCCTCTACTTCGACGTATAGCATACATAGTTCAATACCTTTAGTCTTTGTCGTAGCCTATGAACAGCCCGTCCGCACGCGAGTCAGCTATGAGAGATACGAGTAGAAAGAAATGAGTTGGTCTTACCCTCGCGGAACCCAAACATTTCTCTACTATACTAGGTACCACCTCAGTTCTCGTTCTGTACGATCACTCGAGTATTCATAACGATGAGCTTTACACGTTGGAACAGAGAAGAGATGGTGAACGTACCTAGCTAAACTTTTGCCCCCAAATTCTACTAGTTTACAGCAGGCTTCTACTCCCTTCTCTTGAGCTACTGCATTGCTGTCCCTGACCCATTCCCTCATATTTTGACCATTGATCCAATGTTGATTAAAGAATTGGTCTTGTTCGTCGATAGTTTTCGATGCTTGATCTATTATTTGAGTGTAAGCGGATAGACGCGCTTTCCATACCTAGTTTTCTGGACTGAGTCAGTAGGGGGTCTCAAGGGAGGAGGGAGGAGGAGGGAGGAGGGTACTTACTTTGTGAGAGAGCAAGTCTGGGATTGAGAGGGAAGAGAAATCCTCTGACGCTGAAGGTGCGCCATCCATTGTTTAGAGAGTAGCTCTACGTGATGGCCTCAGTCAGAGCAGTCAAAGTGAATGAGTGGTAAGAGTGCAAGGTGTTTGTTGAAAGACCGCTGTCACCTTCTCCACACTCTCTCGGCGCTACTAGAACTCATCCAGAACGTTCAAGGACAAGTTCAAGATATATTATAGGCGCGTAGCTAGTCAAGCTGAGTTGGACTTAGGACAATCGACTCCGCCCTCCCTGCAACCTCGATGCCCGCTACCTCGCAACTAATCCGCTATGGTTTCATCCTCCTCTTCTCCTTCTTATTCCTCTCTCATTTCCTGTTATTCTCGACTTCTCCCACCTATTCCTCGCACCTCTCAGCAGCAAAATCAAAATTAGGCCTCATCTCCTCAGACCCTCAGGGCGGTGAAGTATGGTACAATGGTCGGAGAGTCAATGGCAAAGTCACTGCAAAAGAGGAGATCAAGAAAGGAGGGAGAGAACGAATTAACGCTACTTTCGTGACACTCGCGAGGAATCGAGATTTATGGGAACTCCTCTCTTCAATGAGGGGGATCGAAGATAGGTTCAACTCGAGGTTGGGCTTGAACTATGATTGGGTCATGTTGAACGACGAACCCTTCTCGGAAGAATTTAAACGACATACGACTGGCGTCGCTTCGGGAAATGTCAAGTTTGGTTTGATCGATAAAGAACAATGGGGGGATGGGTTTCCGAAGGGGATCAACGCCACGTTGGCACAGGAGAAGATTGATACTGTGAGTACTTCGAAGTAGCTTTGAGAGAAGAAAGAGAAGTGATTGACTCGTATGAGAATGTTCGTTGTAGATGGGCAAACTTCCGATCCCTTACGCCGGATCGGTGCCGTATCGCAAAATGTGTAGGTCGGTATAAGAGATGAACATTATACTATAATCTAGCTTATCAATTAGGAACATGTAAATCTGATTCATTATTGCTTTCCCTCACTTAAGGTAGATACAATTCAGGGTTCTTCTACGAACACCCTTTACTAGAATCCTACGAGTACTATTGGAGGGTCGAACCAAACGTAAAATTCTGTAAGCGTTTCTTTTTCTTTCTTCCTTCTTCTCCGAAGAGAACTGATCGTGTGATGTGAATGAGAGGGACCAGTTTGTAACTTGGATTATGATCCTTTCAGGTTGATGAAGGAACAGAAGAAGAAGTATGGTTTCGTCGTATCGCTTTACGAGTACCGAGAAACGATCGAAACTTTATGGAAAACTACCAAAGGTAAGTCTATCTACTTTCTCTACTGTCACTCGCTGTACCTGGGAGGCTGATCGAGAGGCGAGAGGTGTAGAGTGGATGGACAAGTTCCCTCAACATCTAGCGAAACCAAACATGTTGGACTGGATTTCGAACGACGGTGGCCAATCTTACAACCTTTGTCACTACTGGTCGAACTTCGAGATTGGGTCATTAGATTTCTATAGATCTGAAGCATACAGATCATACTTCAAGTATCTAGATGATTCAGGAGGGTTCTTTTACGAAAGATGGGGAGACGGTAATCTCATCTCGAGTCTCGTCCTTCGCGTGAGAAACCGTGTGCTGATGATTTTGTATCGCATGAGTTATACAGCTCCTGTACACTCTATTGCTGCTGCTTTGTTGCTCAAACCGGAAGAAATGCATTACTTTGCGGATATCGGTTATAGAGTGAGTTTTTCACTTTTCTGGGCCCCTCTGTCTCTCTCTCTCTTATCTGGCGACGACAAGCACGTGAACTAAACATCTACATTGAGTGGGTTCTACTTAGCATGAGCCCTTCCAACATTGCCCCGCGTTCTCAGGCTTACAGAACGCTTGTGCATGTTCTACCAAGACTGAGGAGAACTTTGAGTTCCACGGTTACTCTTGTACCCCTCGGTGGAAGGAAGTGACGGGGTACAGAACTCCATCGCCGTTCAATTGGGGAGAATAAAAAGGAATGAGCGGGTTAGACGGAATTCTTGTAGCAAATATCAGCAGGAACACGATAGTATATCGATAGACTCTGGCAACAGACACTTCGATGTCTCTCCGTCGGTCTGTCGTCGTCGATCGCATACGAGGCTCGCCGAGATATCTGGGACTGAAACTGGACACGAGCGGAAAACTTTCTCAAGCTGTTCCGATCCCCTCACTTCGCTTTCCCTCCTTAACATTTCCCGGCTCTCGAGGCTCAGTCTTACTCTCGACTTCCGTCCTCCTCGTCTTCTCCCTTCGCATCGTAGCGGCCGCGGGGAACCCATCTGCTTCCTCCCACCCATCGTTCCTCCTCTCTTGGGACCAAGCGTTCCAGTCATCCCTCGGACTAGTCGGAGCGATGAAGAGACTCTTCTTTTGTACTTCAGCTCTGTAATCGAGATAATCTTTGAGTGAGCTTCTCGGAGTTTGAAACGGAAAAGAATCTCGTAACCGTTACCTCGCCGCACTTGTTGCTGCTCGTGATTCCTCCAATGTTGGAGCACACTTTGACAAGGCCTTTGTATACGAGTGAGCGGAAGTGACATTGATACGAGATAAGGGGACAATCGAATGGATCTAGATCACAATCAGAAGTGAGAACGTCGAGAAAGTCTTTGTTGGAGGTAGATTTGAGAGGGATGGAAGAAGACGTACATAGCTTCGAGTATCTGTTTGATCGTTGACAGAAGGTTGAAGTGAAGAAGAAGAGGCAAGAAGAGAGAGAGGAAGGAAAAGGGGTCGATGCTCTCGACCGGCGGGATCGATCGAGTTCGCAAAGAGTTTTTCAGTCGAGCTGCACTCATGAAGACTCTACTAGAGGCTGTCGGGGTATCCGGACAAAGCGGAGCGCCTGAGTGACCGCGAAAGAGGAACTTCGCACTTTCGCTCTTCCTTGAAATTACAAAATTACATGATACAGCAGAAACGTTGTGAATGACCACGATGAAGCCCATAAGCTGGCTTTGTACGATCCACGCCGTCAAATCGAAAACAGCTGGAGAGATCGGGAGAGTGGAACATCGAGACAATCCAAATAAGCTCTTGACTCTCTGCCGACTCCTGCGACCTACTATCGATATCGCCCCTGCCGCACCCAGCTTACGACGAGGTCGAAGAAGTGATCCAGTTCCCTTCACGGTGCGATGAGACTCTGAGACGAGCGACGACTCTGCATCGAGCGAAGAAGTGCTTCTAGAGAGGGGGGGGAAATGCGTATGATTCTACATGAGTGATACAACACTATAGCTTCTATCCATCTGATTCGGATCGTCTCACAGCCTTCTCTCTTGCTCAGCAGGTTCTCCTCCTCCGACCGGTCTCAACGCTTTCCTCGCCAATCTCTCCTCCCTCAACCTAGCCAACTCGTCCTTAAGTTCAGTAGATGTTTGCGGTGGTTCCATCTACACCCAGTGTGCTCAATTAGCAACTTAATCGATCCCGACGGAATCTCGGTGAAGGCGAGAAAGATGGGAAAGGTGAAAACTTACTTGAGGTTTACTGTCTTGCCTGTAAGCAGCACGTAATGGTCCTACGTACCTCTCATACCAGTCTGGGTCACCATAATGTAGCATTGCGCATACTGGGAAGAAGACATCTAGAAGTTTAGATCAAGCGAATAAAGTCAGTCAGAGATCAGCGAGCGAGGACAAGGGAGGGACTGTAGGTAGGTGTAGGCTTACAGATTGAGAATTTGAATAGTTCGAGTTGTGCTGGCGCCATCTTTGAGCGGTTGGAGTGAAAGGAATAGTTGAGAGAAGAGCGAGGGAATTCTTCGCATCGACTCGACCACTTCAGTCTCCTTTCTCCTACAGTGGACAGCGAGCACAGAGTTGCAGAAGGCAATACGAATGCGCGAGAAATTAGGAGAGGAATCAGAATCGCAATTCTCGAATTTCGCAAAACGATTTGAACGTCAAGAATGCTAAATTGTCCATGGTAGATCGCTTCCTACGGATACAGATACAAAAGAAGACATAATAACTCGGATGAAGAAATGATGGGGATGGAATAAATATAGGGATGGATGAGAGAACAAATGCCGCTCAGTATCTCGGGTACTGCTGTTGTTGATGATACGCTGGAGCTCCTCCTCCTCCGTACTGCTGTGGTGAACCGTAGCCTCCCCCATAGGCTCCTTGCGGCGATCCGTAGCCTTGTTGAGGATATTGATAGGCTAGATTTTGCTGCTGAGCGTAATAGTTCGGGATGACGGGCACGTTCGGCACAGGCGATTGAGATCGATAGTAACTACCCTTTGACGCGACCGACGAGGCATCGAAATCACTGTTCGATCGAGCGTACTTGCCAGGAAGATTGACTTGCGAACGAGATTCGCTGCCTAGGTTTTGATTCGGGTTTGCTCCAGGTCTTCCTCCCCCTCCTCCTGTTTTGGCTACGAGAGGAATCGAGTCGTTCAATCCTTGTTCTTTACGAAGAGCGGCCTTGCGTCTGTCTTTGCGGCGAGCGAAGCAGGTGCAGAAAGCGACAAAGATGAAGAGGAAAACGGCGCAGATCCCAATGATGATTCCCGCTTTCTATCGACGGAGAAGAGAAGCTATAATGAGCATGATTCAGGCTCAAATTAAGGAAGAGGGTGCTTACAGCAGCGGTCGCGAGCTTCTGCCACCAATTTCCAACTGCCGAATTCCCGAATAGACCTCCTGAAGTTCCAGTCTTTCCTCCCGATACTCCTTTCGTGTCTCCATTCTTGACGAGCATGTTTTGACCAGTCGAGTAAGGAGAATTGATGATCGTTCCTGCGTTTGAACCGGAAACACCGATCTGACCATTGCTGTCGTTTGCTGCAGAGCGATGAGGAGTCAGCCGGCGGGAATGACGAGCGGACAGAAATGGAAGTGAGACTCACTACCATAGACGTAGGAATTGACGACTGGTGCCCTTTCCCATAGATCTCGTTCGAAGAGCCCTTCGTACTCGAGACTCCTCTTTGACGATTTGGAAGATGAGTTTGATGAAGACGTTTGATTGCTCTGTACGTAGGGTAGTGCCGAGTTGTCATAGCATTGAATGGAAACCCATTGGACTTGCGAAGCGAAGTCTAATCGGGAAGTAGCGTTAGTTTGTCCAAAGATCTTGCATCAAATCGAAGCACTCACAATTCGAAGATCCCGTTTTCGTCCAATCGATCAATCCTCCTGACCAATCGACGGTACCCTTGGGAGATGATGAAGTTCCAGCAGGCCAAACCGAGAATTGAACTCGAGAGGGAGTCTGGGGGAATCGACCGTTCGTGGTATCGGATTTGAGGAGCGTTCTTACAATCTTGCCGTCGATCGTCCAGTCTAATCGATCAGGTGTCCAGTTCATGCCGCTGTACTTTCATTGTCAGCGTGTGACGAAGAAAAGCTCGAAAACTTGGGCTCACAAAGTGTGGAAAGTAGTGTCTCGATTCCTCGAAATCGCCGTGCCTCCGTTCTCGTAGTCTGCACGTGAGGATCTTTGTCAGTAGCTTCACGTGAAGTTACATCGAGAGAGACGTACTGTTGACGTCTCCTTCCCAGTAATAGTTGTTCTGAGCTTCACTCGTATTCGCCGTCGTAAACTCCCAATCAATTTCGTCCTTGACTCCAGACATCGTGATGAACGCCGTAACTACTCCATTCTGGGCTACACTCTTAATTGATGCTTCGATAGTACCGTAGAGAACCGTGCGAGTAGTCGAAACTTTCGTTCCTCCTCCCTTTTCCGACAAAACGAGGTAAAGTTGATTGTTCTGTACGATCGGAGTGTTGCTTCCATCCTCTACTTCGAGCGTAAAGTCATAGTTGCTGGCATCCCCATCCCACTTTGAGTGATCGAGCTGAATTCGCGATGTGTCGGCGAAAGTGTACTGGTTTTGCGAAATTACGAAATCGGGTCAATCTCGAGTTCTCTGTAAGTAAGAGGAGCTGTGCTTACGTTCCCAGACTGACAGACAGGGGTAGGCGCACAGTAGCCTTGTCCGAAGCTTCCCTGGGGGTTGCAACCGGCTGTACACGCTAAACCTCTGTTTTCGAATTTTCGATAAGTGAGTCAGTTTCGAAGTTCTCGCGAGGAGATAACGAGGTTTTACGCAACGATGAGCAGTATCCAAACTCTGAGCAACAAGGATGAGTTTGAGGACAAGAAGAACTCCAACCGCAGGCGACGTTCGAGGAATTCGAAACTCCCGCTCCTCCCGCTGGCGCATTCTGCGCCGAGACTTCCGAAGATCCTGCCAGCGCTATCAGTGCTGGTACGGCATACGACAGTCGCATAGAGGGCGTGAGGGAATTGATCGAGGAACGAGCCGAGATGAGGGAAGGGGAGAGGGTCAAAGCCAGAAGAGCGGCGGCAGCTCCTGCTTGAGGGCTGAGGGTGATGAGAGATCCGTCAGCTATCTTGAAGACTATAGAGACTGATCGCACTCACCTAGGTGTCCTCATCGCGTTAAGGAAACAAGTTCAAGATGTGGAGGTCAAGCGATTTCAAGGCTTGGTCGTGAAGGAGATGGAGTCGCGCCGGCTTGCGTGTAGAGGTACAACAGTAGTTACTGGCGGTGAATGAGCGTGTCGGGTAGTCTTAGCGAGAGAGGTGAAGTGAATGTTGTGGTCGACTCACCGCGACTCGAAATCCTGAAGGGGAACTTTGAAGAAATTGGAAATGAAAGTTCGAAAATTCCTCTGATCGCTCCCATAGAGAGTGAAAGGTTGTCGTCGGAAAGCTAGCGATTTCAGTCCGTAATGTTCAGTTTTATCGGAAAAGTTGATTTCGCGAACATCCGCGGGAATAAACTTCTCTGCCCGCTTTCGCGATCTTTGAGTTGCTGCTGCATTGAGCAAGAGCAGTTGGATGATCAGTTCCAGAATACGACGAAGCGAAGGGTGTGTTGCGCTATCTTGCGACGAAACAGAATCTTCGCAAGTTCTTCGAAGTCATCGAAGGCAATCGATCCTCGCCGCGCTGAACGCAGGACTGGCTTGTATACTTGCGGGAGCAGTGATGCGCTCCTGGAGCTCGTTCCGACAGCAAGCACGCGAAGAAGCGAAGCCGACAGTCGAAAGCTCGTTCACCTTGACTCGTTTGAACACAACTTGAACACAACTACTTCCCCGCCGCTCTCAAGGAAGACCCACGGAGGTCCTTCACTCTCAGATAATCCCAGAAGAGAGTGTGAGGCACTGAAAGAACTGAAATTATCACTAATCTTGTATGTAATCGGGTTAGGGGAATATCAACAAAGGAGAGATTTTTCGAACGATGGGGATGGGATAGTTGAACGCTGTAGCTTAGGGCTTTATAGCTTTGAGGTCTCCTTTTGAGCGCGTTGGGCTCCGTACTCAACTTTGCGCTCTGCCTGAAGAAGTGTATCCTTGATCGCATCCTTTCCATCTTCCGCCTTTTTCTCACTCCAGTTGAACCAGGACTTCGACTCGGCCTTGACGTTCTGTTCAGCGTTGCGAGCTACTCGAGCGGCGTCATCGGCAGTGTTGTCGATTGCTCGTCCAGCTTGATCGACTCCTCGAGAAACCGAATCCTTCGCGTCGTAGTAGGTTGAGCGAGCGGAGGCGGCAGCGTCTTGACCAATGGCCTCAACACGGGCAGCTCCTCGTTGAAGGGGCTCGGCGAGTCGACCGACGGCATCTCGAGTCGCTCGATCAGCGGTATTGGCAACTTCAGATTTGGCGTTGTCGACGGATCGGGAGACAGAGTTGGCGGTGTCCTTGACTTCGGCCTTTGCGTCGTAGTAGGTGGACTTAGCATCCGACTTGGCGCTGTAGTAGGTGTCCTTTGCGTCAGACTTGGCGGAGTAGTACTGTCGAGCGACAAGAAGGGATCAGAAACGGTTCGTTGAGAAGTGAGAAGAAGGAAGACTAACGGTATCCTTGACATCCGACTTGGCGTTCTCGTACTCTCTCTCAGCCTTGTTGGATCCAAAGTTGAACCACGACTTGGTCTGTTGAGCGGAATAATGATCAGTTTAAATGGAAAAAGAGTAAGAGTAAGGTTACGAGACTCACCTCGTTCTTGGCCTCTCGACCGTAGCTTTCAGCATCTCGACCAGCACTCTTCATCGAAGCCTTTGCTCGTTCGTATTCGGAAGAAGCCTTGTTGAGAGCAGAGTTGATGAATCCCTCTCCCTAGAAATGCATGAGGTAGTCAGCATTCAATGCGACGAAAGTCATCAGGTCGAGAATAACTTACCTCTCGCTCGTATCGCCCTAAGCTAGTCTCAACTTGAGTCTTCCTCAATGAAGGAGCGGTTCCGAAGAAATCGAAGAGGCGGTAAGGTTCGAGAGTAGTAGTGTAGTGTCCCTTGGTTCGTAGGTACTCCTCAACTTGTTCGACACCCATCTTGCCATCAGGAGATGACAGTGCTTGCTTCCATCGAACGATCTCATCCTTGACTCCTTGACCGTGTCCATTCCAAGCGTTCTCAGTCTCGTTCTTGATCGAACGTCCCCAACCCTTGACGGTATCCTTCGCATCCTCAGCGGCGTTCTGTGCCTTCGAGCCTAATCGACTAGCTTCATCGGAAGCAGTGTTTCCTCCAAGTCCGAGACTGTCGGACCATGATTTCGAAGGCGTAACGTTGTCCTTGGCTCGCTCAAGTTCACGACGACTCGAGGAGGCATCGACGAGGGGAGCTGAAGACGATCGAGCACCGGTTCGGAAGTCGTTGACTTCGTGCTTGATACCAGATTCGAGTTTGCGAGCATCTCGAGCAGCAGCGGCTTTAGGATCGTCCATAGTCGCATAGTAAGCTCCAGCTCCACCGAGAACAGCAAGAAGTGCTACGAGGCTACATTCGTGGAAATATTGTCAGCTTGCGGGCACTCGAAATGGAACAGAGAAAGAGGGGAAATGACGTACGGAACAACTTTGCCTCCTCCCGACTTCTGAGGTCCAGGAGCTTGGTATCCACCTTTACCATAGCCTGGTGCACTTCCCTCTTTGAGAGGGTGAGCGGCGGGAACGGGTCGACCGGTGGGAGTAGTGAAACGGCGAGAAGAGGCTTTCATCATCTATAGAAGAGCGAGGGTCAGCTTGCGAAGAGAGGGGACAGCAGAGAGACGAGCCTACTGTTTGAGCTGAGGTACGCATGTTGAAGATTATCTGAATGTGTGAAGGGAGCAAGGAGAGGGAAGTGATTTCTTGAGACTTTCCAAAGATTCGATGACGCTTGCATATTTTGATCGCGATCTCTCATTTTCCAGTTCGTTTTTGCTGCGTTCGCGAGGACTTGTGAAAAGCAGTGCAAAGTTCGAGAGCGACTCAAGTTCAGGCTGAAAAAGAACAAGTTGCGAAAAGTCATGACCTCTTCGCACGAGCTCTCATTCTCTGCGAGTCGGAATGAGCGACGAATACACGGCGTTCAGGGTGTCTGAGGTATAAGGCACGCGCTGAATGAGAGGAAGAAAACGGTTGTCGAGCCGACCTTCCCACGAGCTTGCGAGACTCTTTTCACTTCTCTCTCACTCCCTCTCGCCTCATCCTCTTCACCGAGCCCAGAGAATGATCAGATAGGTATGCGAAATGCAAGGTTGTAGCGGAAAGTGTCTATGTACGAGTGCTAGAAGGATGCGTATTGGAAAATCTATAAACAGTTGAGTTCTTCCGAAGCCTGTAAGACAGCTTCACGAAACGTCAACGTAGTTGCCGTGAGCGGTCTTCGTTTTGATCGGGTAGCTGGAAAATGAAAAAACCCGAGGATGTCAGACCGAAGATAGCTTGAGATGAAAACGAAATAAACGGACCTTTGCCTCCTCCTCCATTCCGTTCGAGGCGTAATTCCCGCATCTCCTGCAACCTCTTTACTACAACGGGATGATAGGTCGTTTCGAGACCGGCTTCGATGAAGTCGAGCTCTTGTTCGGTCAAGGATGGGGTAACTTCGTGTAGCTCGAGACCAAGCTGATTTGTGCTGTTCTCCGGACGAGAGTAATGCTCCACAGCGATGTGAGGCCAAGTAGGTAGTGTTTCGAGTGACCAGGCGAGGTGATGAACTTCATGAGGGATCGGCGATAACAAGTAGACTCGAAAGTAGAATCTGAGTAAAAGTTTCGTCAGACCTGGTTTCCAAAATCTCGAGAAAAGCAGCAGACTCACGCAGATAGTCGGAGCCCTTCGATGATTTTTGCCTCCGTCAACCGTAACCACTCTTCGCTAATCGTTTCCGTCGAAGAATCGTGGTTCCCGCCTCGCTGCGATTCTGCCAATCGATCTCTCACCATGCTGTAAGTTAACCAGATCGTATCGTCGACCTTTCGATTAAGTCGACATAGGTAGCGGAGGTGAAGATCTGGCTTGAGGCACCCGTCGGGAGCAGGAGCGAGACAAGTCGAATGGGGAAAGGAGGATGCGAGCTGGACAAGATATTTTTTGAGATTGGAGATGGCGGTGTGAACTTGCGAGACGAGAGAGAAGATGCCGTCGAGGGAGGAAGATGCCAAAGGTTGTCCGAGACCTTTCGCTGCACATGAATAATCGTGAGTTCGTTGCTCGAGCAAGAGGACGAGAAAGGGGGACGTACGACAAGAATGTTCAGCGATCCATCGGAAGCAAGCTATCACCCAGCTATAGATCACTAAACTTGCTTCTCTGAGTTCGACATGAGTCGGTTCTTGGATGTGGTTGATATCGAGAAGAGGCGAAAGATCGGAAGCTAGCGAAGGGATTGCCCAAGTTGCTTCTGGATCTCCTACAGAGGGTTTATGAGCGCGACAAGAAGGATCGAGACGAGCTACAGGCGAGGGAAGGTTGTGTATGGAGAAGTAAAGGTCCAGCTCGCAGTCGGAAACGAGGGGAGATGATCGAGAATAGGCCGCAAGAGTCGAGTCGAGGTTCTGTACGAGACATCGATGTCAGATTTGATTGGAAAGTAAAGAAAAGCAAAAGCGAAACTTACAAGCAGGGGGAGTCCAAAGTCTTTCATTAACTGCAGTCGAGTTGATTCAATTCCTGCTGCATCGTAAAGATCTCGATACATCGAAAGTCCAGTTCTTAATAAGCCTCGTGATCGCTTCGGTAGTAGTTCATTCCCTATGAGATAGCGAAGCGAAACTAAAATCAGTCAGACCTCGTTCGTCAAGCAGAAAAGGGAGGACTTACACAACATGATCAACGAGCTAGCCGTATGAACCTCGAGTCCTTCTCTAGATGCACCTTCAAAAGCTACCTCCGACTGATCGTATAGTCCCATCGCATAGCTTCGAATGCTCATACAGATGTCCTCTCTCGCTTGCGCGATACTGCTTCCCTCGTTTGAGGATCCTCTCCTGACCTGGCCGAGACCGAGACCGAGGAGAGCGAGATCGTTGGTTGAGCGTGCACCGGTAGCACAGAACAGAGCGACGACCACTCGGTCTCGAGGATTGAGTTGATCGATAGATTCGTAAAAGAAGTTTCGGCGAGCGAGGAGCGGTCGAAAGGTAGGAAGACAAGATGCGCATGTTGACCAGAAAGCTGTTTCTTTCGATTTCGTCAGCCACGAGGTAGCGTGAAAGAAGAGGAAAGCGGAAATCGCCGAAACGAACCATCGAGTAACCCGAAAGCAACGAAACGAGCCCAGTCCTTCGTTCGCACCCGATCTTCAAGCGATAAAGCCTGAAGATTCTCCAGCCTCTCGAGATCCCTCACGAAAGCATCCCGAACGCTCGAACCAGCCTGTCCCCCTTCCCTCGACCGATTCCAAACTTGTTCTTCGACGAGCTTGACGTGTGCAGCGAGTTGTTTCTTGCAAGGAACGTCGACGAGTATGCGATTGATAACAGACGAGGTAATGGAGGTCGTAAAGTCGGAGGAAGAGGGTAAGTGAGGAAAAGCCGAAGGAAAGCGAGGTGGTTTCTGAGTTGAGGATGTCGAAGGGTTGTCGCCTTTCGCCGATGCTTCGAGCATGCGAATCTTTTCTTCGAGTTCTTGAATACGAGGATCACTCTTGAGGAACGAAAGTGGGACAAGGTGACCGTAGAAACACTCCAACCCTTTCTCAACACACCGACTGCACTTTGGCCAAGTTCTCGAGCACCGGACCTTACGACCACTATTTACGAGAATCCTACTGAGCGATAGCGACAGGAGGAAGGGAGAGATAGACGAGGGAAATGCTTACCGGCACGCTTTACACGATTTTTCCGCCTTCTCGACGACCGTTGACTCCTCGCCCAGTGAGACTGACGTTGGTGCTGTAGGGACTGAATCGATGGGAGTCGCGTGAGAGGTGGAGGGATTGGGTAAGGAACGAGCGGATTGTGAAACCGGAGTCGGAGCTTCTTCTTCATCTTCTAGTTTAATCGACGAGGCTCGTCTCGTTCGTTTGCCCCGATGTCGAGTGCCCGTACTAGTATCATAGTCGTCGTGAAGGTTCGAGGAGGGAAGAGCAGGTGGTATAGGTAGAGATGAGCGGCGAGTGCGAGGAGAGGGATTAGGAAGTGGAGAGTAAAGAGGTTGAGGAGACGCTATCCGAGGAGCCTGATCGAAATGGAGAAGAGAGCTCGACTGATCGTAATTACTGCTGTAGTGAAGGAAGGTATTGGGGTGATAGATCGCTTCAGAGTGAGTCTGAGGAGGAAGATGATGTCGATGCGAATCTAGCTGTGTCGGGTAGTGACTGGGAGGATTCGGATGGGAATAGATAGAGGATTCGTAGGGAGGATTTGGCGTAGAGTAAGGGAAGGAGGAGTTGGCGGAAGAAGCGGAGATTTGCGTAGATTCGAGATGTCGATTGTTGTAAGTTGAGGAAGTCGAAGGAAGGCGATGAGGGTTGTCCGGATCGTAATAGAAAGGGTTCATATCTACGTGACTACTATATACATGACAGAACACGAGGAAACAAACGGAAGAAAGGGGAGAGGTGAGGGAAGGAAATCACCGAAAAAAAGACTGCAACAGTTTTTCGGACGAACGTAAGGAAGATCGCCCATTCAGCCGGGCAAGACCCCGCTCGTCGACAATCCTTCGTTACCTTGTTGTACTGAGACAATTCGATTCAGGTCCTGATAGGACGGAACTTTCCGCTTTGCGATTCTAGGAAGGCAAGACGACGACTTTGACGGCAGAATTGTTCTCTGGGTTGATCGGGCTTGCCGAAGCAGTGCAAGTTTTCCACATCGATCTTCGTCTTGAAATTTCTGATCTCGAGTTGAGCTGTAATCGTTGAAAATTGACGCTGTGACTCGTAGAGCCCGTCCTTCTTCTCCCCTTTGAAAGTCGCCGATGAGGTCGTCCGGGTCCTCGTGTAGGAGAAATAGTACTGCCGAGCCATTGCATCCTACGATTCTTGACTTGCAGCAGTCTACAGTAATAACCTGCACGAAAGGTACCATGAGAAATACTGATGTGTTCATAGTTCGGACAGATCCTGTTCCTGCGTGTGACTAAATCTGATCAGTAATTGATCTACCACCACGTTTACAGACCCGCATTAGAGCAGTTCGAGAAGTCTTGCGGGAAAGAACTTTACCTTATTCGCTGAAACCGACGCGGCCTTGATCCAAAGCCACGCGACATACGGGCCATTCGCTCGGCGTAAACAGAATGCTTGTGGAAGCCAAAGCGGGAGAGCTCAAGAGTAGTGGGAGGAGAGAAAAAAAATTGCCATCCTTGGTCCCCTTTACTAGCTCACTAGCCTCTCTATCAATCTCTGCTTAGCTTATCTCTATACTCAGAGAATCGCCGAATTACACCCTCCCATCGAGCCTGCTCTCGGATTTCTCCGCTTGATGAATCGCTAGGTTTCGACTTCGAAAACTGTTTGTCAAGACCTCTCATTCCCAACCCCTGTGGCTGATCTGAGGACATCACTGAGGAGTACTCGCCGCTACTGGACAGAATCCAGCCGGTCGCTTCAGAATTGACTTCGACCCTTCGACCCTCGATCCGACTTTTGGGTCGTTCGCTTCGCCAAATTCGCTACTCGGGCGTCCACATACATATGGAGGCGAGTCAACGTCGAAGCACAAGTATGACTGCAGCTTCTGAGCCTGTACAAACGCTCTGCATTGTTGAACGTATGGTTCAGACTCTTGCTTTCTCTTCTTTCGTTTCTTTCGTTTCCACTGGCTTCGTAGTGGCTCGAGGCGCTCATCCTGATCTGGTCGAGACACATATCCTCGCATATCACCTCAACGCCACGCAAAGTAAGGCTGTGAAGCAGGAATATAACAGAGGCAGCGTTGTTAGGACGATTGGCTTCAAACTTCGATCGGCACCGGCGTAAGACTGCGAGGAATGACCTGGGCTACCAACCATCGCTTCTTGTGGGTCTATAGGCCTCCCCTCTCAAAGTGCTCGGTCGTAGGCTTGCTTGATCGGATGATTCGACGAATTGCGAAGAAAGTCGAGGGACAAATCTCGTTAGATCAGGAAGTCCTTGGCTCTGACGGTTTTGCGGCCTGTCAACGACTTTCAGGATGTAGCAGACGACGACTCAGTCTGAACGAGATTCGGTGGACGCGAATGCGACGGATCTCAGTCGATTTTCGATTTTTCGAAACTTGCGACGGAACGCAACGAAACCATCTAGAATTTCGATAACTCCTGTCAGCCGCCCGAACTCTTTTCACTCGATGAGTTCAACCTCTTGGGTGTCAATCGTCCCTCGTACCGCTTACTGTAAAGTTGCGAAAAAAGATCAGCGGCCATCGAGTGAAAACGTCATGAAAGTGGTTCTCTCTCCAATTCACCTCTACCACCAACTCTCACCTATTGAGAGTATGGCCAAATCAAAATCTTCGGCATCCTCAGCTACTCGCAAGAAGCAAGCAGCTAAACAAGCCAAAAAGAAGAATCCATCAGCAGGAGAGGAAGACGAGACTCACACTCCACAGAAGCCTCAGCGAGGGCAGAAGAAGCAGAAGAAAGATCGTTTCGCACCCAAAGTCAAGTCTTACGTACCTCCTCCACCTCCACCGAAAGGAGCTGTCGATCCTGTCGACCTTTACCTTATCACTCAAGGGAAACAAATCGATCCTGAACTCGTTGTCGTATTGAGGAGATTAGGAAAGAAGGATGAAGCTACGATCGGAAAGGGAGTGGAAGGTTTCGATGCAGCTGTGAAGGAAGTATTGAGAAAAGAGAAAGAGCAGGAGGGAGAAGAGTGGGAAAGGGAATTGAAGGAAGAAGAGATTGTAGAGTGTATCGCAGTCTGGGTGAGCATATCTCTCTTCGACTGCGGCTGATTACGATGAGCTGACGAGTCTTTTGCAAAATCGAAAATTATAGGCTCACCATTTCCCTCGACTCGCTCTCCATCCTTCCCGTCGACTCCGCCTAGCCGTTCACTCCCTACACTCTATCCTTGCATCATCAGCGACACCCNTGCTCAAATCGACTCGCTCTTCTCTTCTCGCCCCTCTCTGGACGGATCAACCGAATTACGTCGGAGCGTGGTGTGTTGCCGCTTTCGACAGTGACCGCACAATTCGCAATCAGGCGTATCGAACATGGGAGAGCGTCCTTATCCCCAACGACGACACCTCCGAGGAACCAGTCGAAGGAATCAAACTCGTCGAACAAGCCGAACCTATTACTCAATTTGCTTTCTCCCTCATCCTCGGATCTCCCTCAAACGAATCTTCCGGCTCCGATACTCCCGAAGATCCTGCATTCCTTCGAACTTCCGCCATTTCAGCCCTCGTTTACCTACTGCAGAAACTCCCTTCTCCCTTGCCCCTCGAAGAATCAACCGTCGAAACTTTGACGGGAGAAGAAATCTGGGAAATGCTTACTGTACGAGATCAGGAAAGGACGGGTGAAAGGGAACAACCGAAAATTGTGCGAAGGGCGCTTTACGAGCTTCTCGGAGCTTTCGCTAGTCGTACAGAGGATCTGCTTGTTCTCCCTCGCGAGGAGAATGATGCTGGTGAGGGAGATGAAGACGAGGAAGACGAGAACGACGATCGGTTACGAACGATCAGTCGACTTGTTCTCGACAATTGCTGGGCAGAGGAAGAAGGTTGGCCAGGAATCATCAGTTTCCTCCGTCGTACGTCCCTCTATCTTTTCGAGTACTTCCTATTCGTGCTTACGAGGTCTTGAAAACTGGACAGGTTATCCCCAAGCTTGGAGTTACGCAGATATTGCACTCGATAGCGCACCTTCTGCCGACGCTTCGATTGAGGAAGAAGACGAAGACGAGGAGAACGATACCGAATCAGTACAGGACCCTACTTCGACCTTCACCTTTGTTCCTTCGCCTACACTCTCTCGACTATTGACGCATCTGTCACTCGCCTGTTCATCTCATCCTACTCCACTGTACCCGACGATTCTTCTTCTTCTTTCGACTATTCCCACTTCCATCCTCCCAATCTCTGGCGAACACGTCTCTGCCGCTCTCAATCTCCTCTTCGACAACTTCTACTCGGCTTACTCGTCTCGAGCAGTCACAATCGGTGGACCCTCTGCGAGCGAGGCATGGCTTAGCGCTCTCCTCGAATGTCTGATCTTTGAGACAAGCAAGGTAGAAGACAAGGAGGTCTCTAGAACATTATGTACGGAATGGATCGGAAAGGTTTGGCGAGCGTTCCTCAACATTGGTGAAGAGGCGAAAACGAGGGGTTTAGCAACGAGACGAACGGCGGAAGAGATCGAGAAGGCTTTGACGAGGTTGGCAGCAAGGGAAGACAAGACATCATTCGAAGCGGTTTGGGAGGTAGTCGAGAAGGAAGCTGCTGAACTATTCGCGAAGGAGGAAACGAGCTCGAAATCCTTAGACGCTCTCGCTATGGCACTCAGGGCAATCTTACGGTCTACCTCAACAGAAGTGACGGAGAAGGGAAGGGTATTGGTGAAGCAGCAGGTCAAAGCCTCGATCAGGGTGATTCAACAGGGTAGGGAAGAAGGGAGAGAAGATATGCTCAAATTCGTCAGTTCGACCAAGGATCTCGTCAAAGGCGATCAAGAGGTGCAACAACAACTCGACGAGCTATGTCTCCGAAACCTTCCTGCCCACGTCGCGAACTCACCTTCAAGTTTGCCTCTCCTCGTTTCTCACCTCTCGACAACTTCTCCATCGTCCCGATCCTCGATTTGGGAATCGCTCTTCGCCATCTCCCCTTCCCCTTCTACCTTCCTTCGATTGATCAATACGGTCACAGATGCTCGACTCGTACAAGATCTACCAAGTGCTCAGCTCGACACTCAAGTCATGAAAATGGGTCAAAGGGTCTTGTCAAGCGAACGATCGGGATCCAACGACGAACTCGAGATTCTCCAACGGATCATGCTACACCCGGAACCTTTCGTCGATTCCTCTCTACCAACTCAACTATTCGACCTCATCGTCACCTCACTTGAGAAGACCGTTACACCAGCTCTCAAAGCTTCCTCCTCGCCTTCCCTTTTATCTCTTTCCCCTTTACTCCCTTCGACTGCTTTACTCGCAAACTATGCGCAAAATCCTCAGAACAGCAAGCAAATCGCGTCATCCGATTCCGCCGTCATTTCCCTCTCGCAAGTTGCTCACCTCCTCCCGAATAGTCGACTCGGATCCTATCTACCAGACGAAGCTGTAGTAGCGGCTCGACAAGCATGGCAGCAAATCGCTCAAACAGGAGGCGATGACATCGTCAGTAAAGCGATGGACTCCCTGAAAACGCAACTCACCGATGTCGATTCAAGACCCTCCGCCGTTGAGGTCGTCCAAGCCGGTGCAGCTCTTCTCACAGCCTCACCATCCAGTATTCTCTCCCTTTCCGATCTCCTACCGACGCCTGGAACCTTCGCCGAACTGTACAGCAAGCTCTCCTTATCCGAACCATCTCCCGATCTCTACATCGTCGAACCTCTCGTTACACCCAACGATGTTACTCCCCTTCCCATACCCTCCTCAGTCGACTCGGCATTCCTCACTTCTTACCCTCGAGCGGTCCTCGCTTTCCTCGACATCGCATCTCGAGATCACTCCCTCGCCAGACAGTCTCTCTGGATCCTTCCCCATCTCTTACTCGTCGCTTACTGCGCCAAAGATCAACTCTCTCTCTCCTCGGCCCCTACCGGAATGTTCGGCAAGTTCATTCCTACCGAAATCCTAGAACGTCTCGTCGGAGCGTGCGAGGGAGCCAGCTCTTACCTACTGAGTTCGTCCGCGAACACACTCCCAGATGGATGGCATGCGACGGCTGTCACTCACCTTCGATCGAAGGATGTCGCACCAACAAAGGATCAACTATTGAATGTCCTCGGTGAATTGGCGAGTCAGGCGAAAGGAACCGGATCAAAGGCTGGATATGCGCAGCGAGCTGTGTCAACCTTACTAAGTGCTGCTCTACGTTACTCGGAGGGAGGTGTGCAAGATGCTGAGCGATGGCTCGCTTTGGCTCAGAACTTGGCCTCTGGTGAGATCTTCTTTCTCTCTTCCTTCTTCTTCCAACCACAACTGACGATTCATCTCCTTCAAACCAGCTCCTGGCTTCTCATGTGCCATTCTCTCCGCTGTCAAGCCTATCCTCCTCGAAACGCCTCGATTCGAACGATACCAAAACGAACTCGCCGCTTCTTTGGCGGGTGTACCCGCTTCGCAACTCGACTCGAAAGGTCTCCCTCTCCTTCGCCAACTTCTCACTGTTGCCCCTCCTCCCGATGCACCCATCATCTTCCTCCCTCAACAGCGCACCATGTTCCTTGTTCAAGCGATTCAGAAATGGGTTGGCAGTGATGAAGGGTTACCAGAAGAAGCAAATGCTGGGATGGTCGAGTTACTCAGTCATCTGGTCGCTATCATCCAAGATCTTAGCGGAAGTCATTGGGACCTCGTCTTCGACTTGATCGAAACAAACCTCGATGTGAGCAAACTCCTATACACTCAATCAGAAGCAGTCACTGATCCTCCTCTTGTGCATAGTCTGCTGATTGGGACGAGCCAGCTACGATGCCCGCTGTCTACCATTCCTGTCTACTTCTCACACAAATGAAGGAGTTATCGACTTCGAACAAAGAACTATATGCGATTGCGAAAGAGCGAGTTGTTTCATCTCTCGAACTAGTTCTGAAACTCTTCGTCTCGCGACCCGGTAAGACTCTCTCCCTTCTAAAGCCGGCGCAACCGCTAATTACTCGCCTTTATTTGCAGTTTCGGAAGAACGCAACGCTCCCCGTGCTGAGGTTGTCTCGATCATGGCTCGTCTCATCAAGGATCTACCTCCGAAGCTGTTGACGATGGAGAAATCATTCGACCAACTCCTTCGTCTTCTTCAGGATCCTTCACTAGCTGTGCAGATCTCTTCTTACGATCTCTTACAACGAGTCGTTCGCAAGCACGTCGAAGATTTAGTTGTCGAGGTCGAGCTGGATGCAGAAGAAAAGATCGAGATTGGACTGCCAACGAGCTTGCTCAACTTGCTCGAGGCAAAGCTCGATACCGAAGAAATCGAGTCGGAGGAAAGGGTACGCTTTTCTCTCGCCCCTTTTCGGCTTCGAGTATTCCGAGCTCATCGTGACCTGGCACAGGCATCAACATACCTTCTCTCATGGTTGACTGCTTTCGCTTTCTTCGGACCAGCTGTAAGTTCTGACGCTGCCGCTTCACAACTCGACTCATTGACTGAAATCGCTATTGACCTTTCTCTCACAGTCTCCTCGCCTTCGATCTGCTTACATTGATCAACTACGGAACAACGATCTCGTTGCGTCCTCCCTTCTGCCCTCGTTGTTCAGCCTCTTCAACCTCAGCGACCGAACACGACCGACCGATCTTTCTCCTTGGTCAATCGATGATTTCCATCTCGAAGGTAAGATCAGTCTCTTCTCTCAGATCTCACCACACCAAACTCATCTTATCTTTCTCGACAGTCGTTGAACAACTCGATACCCTCACTCTCCCTGTTTTCGCCGCTCACGTCTATTATCGATCTCTGCAAGCTGTTCCTTCCCTCATTCGTACCTACTGGGCGTCCCTACAGAACCTTCAGCTATCTCGAACGATTCAAGGTTTCACCTCCCGCAACTTCTCTCCACTCCTCATCGCTTCCGAACTTTGGTCACTTCGAGATCCAGCTTCAGAAACCGGCAAACAACTCCGCGACAACGATGATTTTACCGTCAAGGTCGCAGCAGGCGCAAACGAGGTCAAGTGTGTCTTTATTGTCGATGAGGAGGCTATGGAGATTGGAGTCAAGGTGCCGAACGAATTCCCTCTCGTCGGAGTCGAGGTCAAGGATGTTCGAAAGGTTGGAGTTACGGACAAGCAATGGCGAGCCTGGCTACTAGCTATGCAACAGGTCATCTCGACTCAGGTACGTCGCCCTTCTTCTCTGAACAGCACCGTATTTCGAATACTGATGCAGATTTTGCTCATTCTCCCTTAGTCCGCAGCGATCGCCGATGCACTTTTACTCTTCAAGCGAAACGTGACGCTTCACTTCGAAGGAGTTGAGAGTTGCGCAGTTTGTTACTCGACAGTATCTACCGTCGATCGCTCTTTACCGTCAAAGACTTGCAAGACATGCGAGAACAAGTTCCACGCTGGATGTTTGTACAAGGTAAGTTCTCTCTGACACCACTTCACTGAGTGGACGAAAGCTGACTCAGTATTCTCTGTCGTCAACAGTGGTTCCAAACGAGTCATGGTTCGAGTTGTCCACTTTGTAGGCAGATTATGTAGTGTTGTACGAGAGAGAGCAGGGACAGGAAAAGGTGAACGACGAAGAATAGTCGTATCCATATACATAGCATTTGCAAATAATGAGAATTACGAATAGATTGCGAGTCTTTCGAGAGAGGTTGTCGAAACGAGCAAAACTCGCTTCCATTTTCTCTCTCTCTTTCCTTTCTTCACTCACTTTTACAACTCTCGCTTTCAACTCCTCCTCTCTCCTCTCGTTACCTGGAAGACTCAGCGAGCACACTCACGCCAGTACTGCTCAACAAACAGTTTCTACAGCCTCTCAGCTCTTTCATCTTCGTCTCGCTCTTCTCTTCCTCTCAATCTCTCAATTCAGATCAGATGAGTTCACTAGCTCTCACAGTACGCTCTTTCTGCTCTTCAGTCCAATTAAGCGTATACTAATTCTCGTGTCGTTCGATTAGGGAGGGGAACGAAGTTCGTCGCACCAACAAGGAATCAACGGAGACGTACATCCACAGCCTCGTCCAACTCGTGTCACGAAACTTGAAGATCTAGACAAGGTGTACGACGAATGGAGGGACTTCGTTGTCGATGCTGAGACCTTGATAGAGAAATACGATTTGAACTTACGAAGTAACGGAGGGGTCAAGAATGTCTGGAAGTGTAGGGAGGAGGGCTGCCTCTTCAAGATCAGTGTTGGACGAAAGAACGGGAAGGGAGTTATCGTCGTCGATCGAAAATTATGCTTCTTTTCTCACAATCACAACGTTTCTGAAAGTAAGAAAACCAAAGTAAGCCAAGTGTTCTCAGTACCTTCCGACCCCATTAGTTCTGACTGAACCTGCCATATCAGGAACAACAAGCAGATGCAGTGGTCAAAAAGGAGCAGGAGGTCGAGAAGAGGAGGAATCAAAAGGTCAGATCTAACTCTCACTTCTGATCTCTCTCCATACTGATCGTCTCCTCCGTCTCACAGAAGCTCAAGCTCAAAGCTGAGGAAGATTCAGATCATGAAGCTGTCGTCTCCCTCACTGCTTTCCTCAACAAGCTCGCACCCGGAGTTTTCAACGGTCTCGAACGAGTTTTCCTTTCAGTTGGTCTCACCGCTCCTCTCCTCTCCGACACTGATCCCGAAGAGCTCGGCGGAGTACTCGAAGCTTTGAGGAATGCAAGATACCTTCAGAAGAGTCTTGATGAGGCCTTGATCACGAGGTTCCAGAGGAGGATGAATAATTGGATTGAGGGTGAACAGAAGAAGAAAGGAATGAAAGACGTTGGCGTTGGAAAGGGATGAGTCGTCAACATCGGGAGAAACGCTTGAAAAGCCTCAGAGCTGGAGAGACGGGATATCTGTTGATTCGTCGTGATTTGTTGTTGTTTGAAGAACGTTACTTGTGCTCTGCCAATACACTCGATCTGATACACTCTCACAAGTGTCGACTCGTTTACGCGAGCTATGTAATGTCAGCCTCGCTCACTGTGATAGCTCCCTGTCTAATGATTCGAGTACGAACGATAAGCTTTGCGAGTTACGACAAAGGGGTGATACGAATCTATGCGAGAGCTTCTGGTCTCGGAGCTGTAAGTTCACTCAACGTCGCCACTACGTCTCCCTTGTGAGACCGTAGTGATTTCGCTGCGACGTCTCGAGGTACGTCGAGATTTGAGGTCTGTGAGGAACGAAGGGAAGTCAATCGTAAGCACTGTGCGTTGCGAGCGTTTGACGCGAACCTCTGTGACTCACAATGTAGTTGAGATCCTCCTTGTTCATCTTGTAACCTGACTCTCCTTCCTTCTTTTCCTCATTCCCCTCAGCACCATTCTCGATCTCGAGTTTCGCATCCTCCTTCTCAATGATTCCGACTCTCGAAGGACCTTCTTGTCCATGAGGTAAAGGTGTGGGATCCTGTTCCATCGCGATCACTCGGAAAGCCTCCTCAAACGATGCTTGATCGTATCCTATCCGTTGGATCGATCCTCCCGGCGCGAGCCTGTTTGCACCCGAATCCGCCCAGTACTCTATTGAAGGTTTGTGTTGTCAGTGCTGATCCTCGACAGAGTTGAGAGACGGCTCTAGCGAATGGAGAGGGGAGGGGAGGGGAGGGACAAAGGTGAACTTACGAGTCAAGTTTGGTCTGATCCCTCTCCCACTCCTGGTCTGACTGATTCCTACACCAGTAGCGGCAGCTTGAGCTTGTTGAGCGGCGGCCTCTTGTTGTGCAGCGGCAGCGGCAGCGGCTGTTAGATCAAGAAATTTGATGAAGCGATAATTGAACGAGGAAAGGGAGTAAGGTTCGGACGAGATGTGTGAGTTTTAGTAGGTGGTATGTAAGCGTTTCAAGCTAGTCAGGTATCGCTCCAGACGTGTTGGTAGAGTCTGAGAGAGGTGAACGAACCTTTGCGTTTCTGAGCGGCAGCTGTAGCAGCGGCCTTTGCTTTGGCTTTGAGCATTTTAGAAGAGTTCTATTGAGTAGTCTGGAGGGTCGAGAGATCTGGGAGAGCAGTCGTCGATGGTGCCGAGTGATTGGAAACAGGGAGCGAGTTTTCCTTCAACCTCTTCCTCTTGCACTTCACTCAGCAGCATAGGATCGCACTGAGCAACGTCTGGAGGCTCAAGATGCCCGCTAGGGGCTACATGTGAGCCAGATCTACGTGTTTCCATTCGTCCTCTTCTCCCCTCTCGCTTCCTTCCCTCTCAACTGCAATCACCGACAAGTCAGCTGACCGTACCTGAAGAGCCAAGCTATAGCTCTCTCTCAGATCAATGGCCGTTCTGTATTCAGGCCGCAGCTGTCCGTCGACTTTATATCGCAAAGTTCTTTCGCCGATTTCGCTCCTCTCCCTCGTCCTTTAACACCGGAACGATGGTACCAGCTCACATGTGAAGTCGTTGAATGCCTCAACATAGTGCCCACGAGTGGAAGGACCAGGACGGATTGTTCGGAACGAACTAGGAAGACAACGCTGCCAAACGTATTACCTTGTTTTCGCACGCATTCGAGTGCCGAACAACTCGTAAGCTACACAGTTGATCACGATACGTCTCGCGGGAACGAGGGTCTCGCCTGCAGAAGTCCGAAGTTTCCCTCTTTTTCACGGTCAAAATCTCCCGAGTCGCCCTCTGTCGCTGACAGAAAGGCCTCTTCTTCTTCGTGATCTCGTCGCTACCGGGAGAAGGGCGAAGGATGGCGTCTCAACGTTCGATTCGGTATGTTGAACTCCACCTTTTCCCCGACTTTCCTTTTCATCATTTTAGCGTAAAGTCTAAAGCTTTCCTCGGATGGCTCTACAAGTGCATGCTAACGACGGGCTTTCATCTCCGTAGATCTTTCACGGCCTTGAGGACCCGAAGTAATCACTTCGACTCGAAGATCAAGGGTCTCTTTCCCTCTCCCTCTCCCCTTCCCTCAACCCTCGCCCGCTATGGCTGAACCTCCAACAACGACGAGACCAACTATGTCGACCACGAGCTCGACGACGACACTGCGTAGTGTAAATCAAGTTCCCTCAGAAGCAACCTTCAAATCGGCAGAAACAAGTATTTCATCCAACAAATCACCCAAAAATTCAAAACTTCGATTCTGCCTCGTTTTCGTATCAATCTGCTGTTCAGTCTTTCTTTCGGCCCTCGATCTCACCTCAGTCTCGACCGCCCTTCCTGAAATCGCTAGAGATTTCGAAACTTCCCTGTACTCTTGGGTCGCATCTTCCTACACTCTTTCCTCCACCGCTATCATTCCTTGGAGTGAGTTCTCTCCTTCTCCAGACTATTCAAGGCGAAGCTGATCTTCGTTCATCTAGGTGCTGGTCTCGCCCATATCTTCGGGAGGAAACCCACGCTCATCGTCGCAATCCTCGTTTTCTCCCTTGGCTCCGCTTTAACGGGTGCGGCACAGAATGTACCAATGTTGATTGCTGGACGAACGGTACAAGGACTAGGCGGTGGAGCTATTCAAACTCTCGTAAGTTTGCCCTTTCCTCTTGAATCCGTTCTTTAACTGTTCTCGGGCTTCGAATCATTCTGCTGACTCGATCTTTCGCTCACAGTGTAATATTATCGTCGTCGATCTGATACCTATCGCTGAGCGTGGACCCTACTTCGGACTACTCGCTGCAGTTTGGGCGTTAGCATCTGCGATCGGACCTCCCGTCGGAGGAGCTTTGAGTTCTGCTGGTCAATGGAGATGGCTCTTCTACAGTGAGTGGCTTGAGGTTTACTTCGCCTCTTTGTGAACGAAAGCTGACAACTCGAACCCTACCTAGTGAACTTGCCAATTTGTGGTGTCGCACTCGCACTCGTCCTATTCTGCCTCAACCTCAAATCCCCTCAACTCACCTCCAAAGAGAAGCTCGCCAGAATGGATTGGTTCAACCTCCTGTTCATTGCATCTGCAACCTCAGCTATTCTCGGGTTGACCTGGGGAGGAGTCGCCTACGAATGGTCGTCTTATCACGTTCTACTTCCCCTAATCGCTGGACTCGCTGGAATCATTCTCTTCGTCTACCTCGAACGCTTCACGACCCATCCAACTGTCCCCTACTACGTCTTCACCCATTGGAACTCAATTGTCGGCAACCTCCTCTGCTTCCTTCATTCAATCACGGTCTTAGCTATCCTGTACTACTATCCGATCTATCTCCAGTCAGTTGTCGGGGATAGTGCAGTACAAAGTGGTGTACATACATTCAATCTCTCCTTGTGCGTTACAAATTTCTCTCCTTTCTCGTTCTTGACTAATCACCTCGTTCAAACAGCACAATCGCTCCTCTCGCCATCATCAGCGGTCTCGTCGTCAACAAAACGGGTCACTACAAGTCGCAGATCAGCGTCGGATGGTCGTTGCTATTGATCGGATTAGGTTTGATGACTTTGTTGCGAGCGGATTCGAATTCAGGAATGTACCTAGGCTTGTGAGCATTGATCTTCTCTCGACAAACCATGTGTCACAATCACTCATCAATTTGATTCTCGACAGCCCCATCATTGTCGGATTTGGCGCCGGTATCCTCTACTCGTCAACGAATTTCAGCGTCCTAGCTCCCCTCGAACCCGCTCAACAACCTCACGGGAGTGCCTTCTACGCCCTTGTCCGAGCCGCAGGACAAGTCGTCGGTATCTCCATCGGATCAACCATACTTCAGAACCGACTCGCCAAACTTCTTCCCGTCAAATTCGCCTCGATGTTTGGAGGAGGTGAAATTGCTTTCGCTGCGATTCCAGTCATCAAGGATCTGCCTGAACCTCTACGATCTCAAGTGAGGAGTGCGTTCGCCGACTCTATTCGAACTATCTGGATTGTTACGAGTGGAATCGCTGGTGTCGCTTTACTATTATCCCTCACGATTCGCAACATTCCGTTGACGAAAGAAAAGGACGAAGCATTTGGGCTGAACGAGGAGTCAAAGGAGGAGAAGCGGTCGGACGTTCATGTATAACTCTGTGTATCGAGCAAGCTTTGTAGCAGTATCCTCAAGGGACCCTTTTCGCGAAAAAGCAGGTTCAGACCTTCGTAATTCGGCCATTCTCCTCGCTGCCTCTCGCTTAGATAAGAGATAGCTCTCACTCGATTGCGGTCTCTCACATTGTGCGATCGTCGGATGAGAGCAGTCTAACGTACAGTGAGTTGAATGATTCTTTTCTTCTTCACTTTCACACCTCTTGCGAAGAACGCTGCTTCGGCTGAATCTCAATCGCCGAAGATTCTGATTCGAACTCGCCACAACCAGTCAAGAACATCCTCGCCAGCTGTTCCGGTCCCCTCGCTCTTACAAGTTGTCGCCTTTACTCAACTCTCAAGGGTCTGCGAAGCTACGCGTGAGTGTTCCCGATAGCCATTAAGTACACAATAGTGTATGACAGCTGATGGAACCTTTGTACAGACACAGATCGAACGAGATCTCCCTTCTTTCTCTCCAGTTTCTAATTTCTCCGCAGATTCTCGTTCAACCGAAGTCCACCTAACGTTTCTTGCATACAGTTCCGTACCGCTTTCTACTGCTATAGCTCAGAAGAAGGCCGCACGAAGGAAGGAATGATCGCTTCGCTTCATAGTGGTATACGTTGGAAGGGAATCTCTCGACAATTTCGGGAGGGAAATTGATCGTACTTGTCACCCGGCTAGGCGAGGGAACGCTACGGTTGGTGATTCGTCTGCGATGAACAACGTGGAAGTGTCGAACGAGATGAGTGATCCTAACACGGACGAGTTTCTGCGAAGAACGTCGATCCCTTTTTGTTCCCGAGCGCTAAGGTTCGCGCTACTCGATGAATTCATTAACGGGTTCCACAGGCATTGTAGTCACATGGAACAGGCTGCAGGAAAGTTACGTCAAGGAAGGAGGTTGCGCGCCTTCTTTCGGAGTCCGAACAAATTTCGAGAAGTGTTCTTCGCAACTACGGTTTCTTCACCGTGAAGACCCTCTTTCTATTTCTCTCCTCTGTAATCCCTCCTTTACTCGTTCTCTCTTCTCCCTCCCGCTCTCGCTAGCGTATCCTTCCCCTCGACGACCATGACCTCTCAGACAGCAAGTCTTCCTTCACTCGTTCAAGACCTTTCTTCCTCCTTCTCCTCCCTTCCTCCTCAGCTCTCTTCCGTCAACCTCACACTCGTTTCGACTCTACTTTCGACCCTCTCTCAAGATCTCGACCAATTCGCCCCGACTCTCTCCAGTAGCCTCAAACAGAAACTCATCTCGGACACCGACTTTCTCGCCTCACACCTCTCTCATCTGGGCGAACTCACCTCTCAGATACCCGCAAAGACACTAGTGAAGTCAACCTCGCTTGATGTCCTCCATCTCGTTCGCCTTTTCAACGACCGATATTCGATATGGACTTGGTATTCTCCAGATCTGACCACTATCTCCCTCCTCTTCACCATCGCAATTGTCACCAAACTCTCCATTTCCCACGCCCTCGGCAAGAACTCGGTCGCACGAGCGCAACGCCACTTCGCTGAGCAGAACAAGGGAGTAGTGCTCAAGGCAGAAATCGCCAGGGGGATCTTGAGGAAACCAGCTGTGAATGCGATTGGACGAGGTCTTAATCTGGTGGTATCCCTGTACGTACTGCTTTGTCTGATATGAGCGATTCGTTCTGACCTTCGAATCTTGCTTTTCTCGCAGAATCGCTTTGGGTCTACAACTCTCGGCTTATCATATCTTCGTCATCTCGTCTACTTCCGAACCTGTTCGATTCGACGAGGTGAACCGCCTTTACATGGCGATAAAGGTCCTCCTCGTCGGCTATGCAAGCGATCTACTGTTCGGTGATTATCCACTCGGTCCCTACCTCCATCACAGCTTCACCTTCATCCTCCTCTTCGTCGGTCAAGCTACTGTTGCCGAAACAAAGGTATGTTCGTCCTGATCTCAGTCTCACTTCTCAATATACTGATTCGGTTCGGTTCGCTCGTACAGAACCCTCTCTTCTATCGACTCGCCGCCGTTCTCATGCTACAGGGAACATCACTTCCGACTGTCTACCTCTCGCTATTCCTCTATCACTCGAGAAGCTATCTCATGACTCAAGGACCTCAGCATCGACCTCGACTCCAAAGAACTCTTCTCAAAGGAGCCTACTACTCTTTCAAGATTACTTCCTTCCTCATGTACCCTCAAAAGCTCCTGCCTGCCGCCTTCAGTCTTTACTGGCTCGCACAGAGTACAGTCATGTCTCTCTGATGCCTTCGCTTCTCTCGCTGTAGCTGACTCCTTTTCGATTTTGCAGTGTGGAACGATATGAAGAGCAATTCGTGGGGACAAGCGTGGCTGTTCTTGTGCACTCTCACCCTTTCTGCGCTGCTCGTTCTTCAAATGACCTTTTTCAACGACCAAGTGTTTCCTTTGTGTAATCAGTGGGTCGACTCCCTCTGCCTTTCCAGCTTCCACTCAGCTGATTTTGACGTTGATCACTCTCACAGCATGCGCTTCCAACTCTACGGAGGTCCTCCCCCTTCTCGTCATGGCCCTCTCGCACAATTCGTTCGCAACTTCTTCGCTCGAAAACAACTCCGCCAAAACAGAGCACGAGGCTATACGCCGATTGATACCAAGGAAGAACCTGGCTTTGAGAAGAAGCGACCTGATCCAGTCTCATGTTTGTCTTTCTTTTGTCTCCCTCAATCTCTTCTCGTATCTTACTGACAGCTCCTCGCTTCCACAGGGTCATCGAATGAGTCCACGCCGACCGCATCTCCTACGCTATTGGCTTTCGACGACGAGAAGATCAGCTTCAAGAATGCACCTCCTCTCAACGATTTGAAGGTCGACGATATTTGCGAAACAGCGTCGCCGAAAGCTGTTCAACCCCTATAGATTTACTCTTCCTCTGTTTGTATATAGCCTCACATCTCCCGTATGTATATAGCCTCGTTGCGCTCTTCCTCACTAGCCACCTAAAGCTTGCAACGGAACGTAGCTCTTCGCATTCTTCGTTTTGGATTCCTCACTCTTGGATCTATAGATCCTCGACTCCTGTACATAGACATATCTTATTCTTCTATCAATGTTATCTAAAATGATGGCACCTTTCCAACGAGATACTGTTTCAGTGTCTTCGCTGTCGAGTTGCGAAATCGGAAAACAGTGCGATTTTTTCGAATTCGTCAACAATTTTCGAGCCAGATGCAAGCGCCTCCAAAACGATCTATCGAGTATGAACAGCGTATACGAATATGTAACGAGGACTTTCGACAATCATCGAATTCGATGGAACTTCTCCAAGTTCTCCCTAATCACTTCAAACTAAACTACAACAATGTCCAACCTCTCCCACGGTATCAAACACTGGCGTACGTCTGATGTTCATACCTCGTTTCTTCGCTCTTGACTGACGTTGTTCTCCAATTTCTCATCAATCTTCATCCCTCTCGCTCCTCCCACTACCCTTGCATCTTATACCTACGTACTATAGACTGGCGCACAAAGGGCGTAGAGCCTTGGGCCAAGCAATGGTTCACTGAGAACTTGGTTGGAACTGAAGCGAATGGAGTATCAATCGTCGAAGTTACAGATGTAGAGGGAGACTGTGAACTCGGTATGAGGAAGTCGAAACTCATCACTGTGTATGATCAAAAGGTGAGACATGTTCAGAATCAGCTGAGAAAGGGAGAGAAGGTGCTAATTCTCATCTTTCGTTCTCAAAATCAGGTTTCGATGAAGTGGACTGGTGAGTTTGGCGATCCTCGATGAGTATCCGGAGATGGTTACTCAGCGGTTCTCCCATTCACAGCTACTCCCTCGGAAGGAGAGGAGATTACTGGTACTTTGATCGCAGTCGAAGTCGCTCACGACATGGACGAGGACGATTATCGATTCGAGGCCTCTGTATCTGGAAGTGGAAAGGAAGCCGATGCTTTCTACCTCACGGCGAAACGAGCGCTCGCCGATAAACTTCGACCGAAGTTCCAACAATTCCCTAAAGANATGATCGCGACTCACGGCAAAGACCTCATTGCTGATGCTGAAGCTGCATCATCCGCCGAGAACTCTGGCGCCAACACTCCCTCTTCCTCTTCTACTCCCGCCCCTTCTTCCTCGACGAAAACTACTTCTTCATCCACCAAATCTTCTTCTTCTTCGAAACCCGCTTCTTCCTCGATCAGTACCGCCATTGTTCGGGCTACTGGCGAATTCCAGGCCGACGCAGCTACCTTGTGGGACTTCCTCACCAGCGCCGACAAGTTACCGATGTGGACTCGTAACCCAGCAAAGATGTCTCCCGAAGTTGGGTCAGAAATGGAATTATTCGGTGGAAACATTCGAGGGAAAGTACAGACTGTCGAGGCACCCAAGAAGATTGTCACTTCTTGGCGAGCACCGACATGGCCTGAGGGTGAGTTCAGTCTTTCTCCATCTTCTGAATTGATCGAGAGATGGATAAGGGAACTTGTTCTTCGCAGATCACTACGGTACCCTCGAAACGACTCTTGACCAAGGATCAAACTCGACCACTCTCAACCTCAAACTTTCCGGGGTGCCAATCGGCAAGGAAGATGAGACTGTGAGTTGTCAACGTTTCCTTAACGCCTATCCTCTTCTAACTGAACATCTGCGCCTCTCGCTTCTCAGGAACAAAACCTCCAAACTTTCTACATTCGAGGATTACAAGCTATCGGGTTAGGCCTCTCTTCTCTGACGACTTCTCACACAAATACTTCCAAACTTCCCACTGTTTCTTCGGTCCTTCCTCCTCCACCTCTCGAACCCTCTTCACCCGCCTCGAAGCAGCGCGCATCCAAGTCATCCTCCTCACGTCGGAAAGAGAAAGTCGAACCGATTAGTCCTCGATTGAATCGGTGGACGTTCGCAAACGTTGGAACTTTCATCGCTTCTGCTGGACTCATTTTGGGAATGGGCGCTGCATTCTACTATGGTCCGAGCGGACCTGGTGGGAAGAAGTAGAGCGAGAGAAGGAAGAGGAAGAATCACTCCCGAACAGGTGAGTAAAGATTTAGATTCAGAACAGCTCGACTGATTTCAGATGTTTTCGTTTCTCTCCTCTTTCCCTCTCCTCGTTTCTATTCTTGCAACAGACTCGGAGCTATCCTTTAGGTTGCGTTCGGATTTATACATAGACTAAGAGGCAGGAACGGTAGTACTTTGAATTTTGCGAAAGCCAAGTCGTTTAACCTTTTTTTCTGTTTGCAACGTAAAAGGGGAGTAACAACAAGTGCAGAATGAACACACCGAGAGAGAAAGAGCACAACAAAGTGAAATAAACGAATGATTAGAAAAACTACTTTGACTTGCGACTTTTCCCATTTCCTCCATTTGAAGACGATTTCGCTCTCTTCGCGTCCAACTCTGCTTGAATCCTCGCAAACTCTTCTTCTGATGGTTCCTCCTCCTTTGCCTTCTTCTGCTTCTTCCCACTTGCGTTCTCTCCTGCTCCTCCTCCCCGTTTCTTTGATGAAGTGTCTCCATATTTCGCTTCGAGAGAATCCATCAACGAATTCATCCTCTTGTCTCGATTCCCTTGAATCAACGCCTTCAACGCAGCTTCATCATTATCATCACCGTCTCCTCCTTTAGCTTTCCCCTTTCCTTTCTGTCCTTTCGCACCACCACTCCCTTTCTCTTTCGCTCCCCCTCCGAACAATTTATCGTGAATGCCCAACTCTTTCGCATACTCTTCGGCTTCCTTCGCTTCCTTGTTCGCCTTCTTCTTCCTCTCGTCCTTGGCTTTCGTGTCTTTGCTCTGTTTCTTCCATTTCGTCGTCGATTTCAACTCTTTCGAACTGATGGCAGAATCGATGAGTTGAATGAATCGTTCCTCGTCTTCGTTGGTCGAACACATGATCGAAGTGAGGATGACTTCGAGGTCCCCCTTTGATGCGTTGTAAGCGTCAAACAGATCTTTCTTCTCTTCCTCCGAACCTAAACAAGTAGTAGAAAAACCTCAGCACTTTTATTATTCGAGCGAAAGAAGAAGGACGTTTTTACCTTGATATTTCTTTCTAAACTCTTCAATCGATTGACCTGTAACTTCTCCCGTCCATAAATCTTTGAAATAATCCCTCCACTCCTGTTCACTCTTTGCTCCTTCTCCACTTCCTTCAACCGTACTTCCAGTCTGATCGTACCTGTCCCTCCTCGCTTGATCCTTCAATACAGAGTAGGCGAATCCAATCTGTTGGAATTTGGTGGTTGCTTGTTCGGGAGTCGGGTTGGACGAAGAGGTGGAAGAGATCTTGTCGGGGTGGTAAAGGAGAGAGAGACGACGGTAGGAACGTTTGAGATCATCTTGTGAGGCAGTAGAAGGTACTTCTAGTACTGAGTAGAGTGAAGGGATCTCGGATGAGTCGGGGAAACTTGAGAGAGAGGAAAGATTAAAGGAGGTGAGAACCGCGTAGGAGGGTGCGAGACATTGTGTGAGAGAGAGAGAGCTTACAAAGTACGCGCTGGATCATCAGACATAATCTCTAGATTAAGTGGAGGTGTGAGTGAACGAGAGGGAAGGTGAAGAAGAAAGACGAGAGTTTGCAAGTTTTGTTTTTCGTCGAGCGACTTTCTTCTCGCAAGGTGAAAGCTAACGCGTTATTCACGTGTTTCTCAATCGTGAATCAAGCAGTTGACTATTACAAAGGCATTTCAGTATGTCTCCTCCTTCTCCTAGCCGGACTATCTCTACTAGCACTCGCATTCTCTCCCTCAATCCCTTGCATAACAGCAACACTCTCTCTAGGTCCCCTTCTCACCCTCCTCGCACTTCCTCCCTCACTCTCATCCTCAGCTTGACCTAGTGGAGCAGAGTAGTGTTTCGTCCTCCAATCCTGAAACTCCAATTCCTCAGTCGAAGTTGCGAAATCTCGTTTTTGAACAAACACGCGAGGGTAGACGAAAGTCGAGTTGTACTCGTGCATCGTCTCGGATGAGAGAATTTGTCGATCTTTCAACAGGGTCGTGTAGAGGTGTACGAGCGAGAAGATCTGTAGAATTGAAAACTTAAGATTGCGTTGTTGGCGTAAAGAGATTTGGAGACCGCTTACTAGGAAGATTAGTGATGAGCCGACAAAGAGGAAAGGGATGAATGTTGAGGGAGAGAGGAAATGATACATGAGTGCAACGGGAGGAGGGTAACCTCTGTAGCTTCCTCAAAGTGTACTTGACTATCAGCGCAACTCTGATGGAACCGGATAATCGAGAGTGAGGACCTACGTGAATAATCTCAGAGACCACAGCACGTATTCGGGAGTCCAGACGTGCAGTTCTTGGATAGGGTAGGAATGAGGTTCTTCGATCGGAGTTGGCCAAATGTAATTCTTGAGTTTTGCGATCAAGGTCTTCTTCGGTGGAGCTTGAGGAGCGAATCGTAGAGTAGCTGATCTGGCATTAGGTGAAGACAAGGGATCCTGTGAGACAAGAAACTCTATGAAATCAGCAAGAAGACTCTTCTGGTGTTTTCGTCAAATTCTAAAGAACTCACCTTTCTCAACATGAGCTGATACTTTCTCCTTCTACTAGCGAGGTACATAGTATTCGCTATACTGACTGCGACGAGTAAGAGACTCAAACTCCAACCCCACCATCCATTCCCTGCATTTCCCCTGCCTTGCAACGCAGCCAATCTCTCATCCGCATCCAACTGAGCCTGTCTCGCATACCTCGTCGCCGCTGAAGTGCTGGTCGAGATCCAGGTCGAGAGTGGAGGTAGAGCAGAATAGAAATGAGGGAGTCTGATCAAGAAATGAAGAGAGTTGAGAGTGATTGCGAGTGGGTAACCGGCTTTGTCAAACGAAAAGAGTTGGATCGAAGTTTCGAGGGATAATACTCGATTTGATACCCAATCCTTCGCTCTGCGTTCATCAAGAGAAATCAGTGAAATCGTTCAACAAGAGTATGATGATGAGAACTCGACTGACTTGTCTGGTAATGACTTTTGCCTGATCCTTCGAGGGCTCCTGACTGCCAATCCTTCTGCAGCTAGTACCCTCCCTAATGGTGTACCAGGTACTCGACCTAGTTGTTGTTGAGTTGATTGATTCCCTAAACTTCTCTTTGATTCAATCACGCTGTGGGACCTTGTAGGAGTATTGGTAGAGCTAGATGGAGTACCAGAGAGGTTGCTAGAGGAATGACGAGATCTCAAGGGAGTGTGCATTTCTTTGAGGCGAGAGAGAAGAGAGGAAGAATTGAGTTGCAAAACCCTCTCATATCAAACACTCGTTTCTCGCTTTAGCTTGGGTGCTAGTGAGATCTGTCTATTAGGTGATTAGGAGGGTAGAGAGCGAGAAAAAGTACCGGTGTTCCGCGGAGATGAATGTCGGAGATTTTGTACCCCTCTCGAATTTTCGCTGTTTTCTCCTTCTCAACCTCGTGTGACTCGTCAATCGACCTCTCACGACTTCACGGGTTGCTTCTTGACCCACTTCCGGCTGGTCGTCATCGCCGCGTGGCATCCGCTTCGGTAAGAAAGCCATGTTGCGTCTACTGTCAAATTCGAAAGGACGTCAAAGGGCTGCTCTCGAAACCGCCATGCGACCTGTTCAGTGCCGACATATTCGAGCCGATACCGTTCCGAAGCAACGGCAGCAGTATGTAACAGCAGAGGTGGGGCAGGAAGAACGACGTCAGGTCGAATAATTTCGTATTTCCTCTTTCGCAGGTTTGATGATACCGATACACTATTTCTGGGATAAAAGCGGGAGATTGGCTCCACACCGGCAGATCAACACGATGCTGTTTCCAATTTTGTAAACCCCTTTTCTAATATTTCGCCGATTCGGACTCGACTTTTTCCACCGAGACGCAGCTCTCGCTTCCTACTCGCTTTGTCAACTGCTCCTTCACCTTTATCGACTGCCATTCGACGGTCTTGAAATCCGACGCAATCTCACGGCCAAACCTAGGACATCGACGGAATCAAGTTGACTTATCTCAAAGCGCCAGTTCTATTCGTCCTTCGCTCGTAGCCGAACCGACAATGGGGATCCGACACCGAAAAGGACACAAAGATGCAGATGTAGAGTCGAACGAAACTGCTACAGAGCAAGAGAAAGGTCAGTCTCTTCTCTTCGCTCTCTTCTTCGTCCGTGCGAATCAAACCAGAAACTGACTTGGTTTGTGCTCGAATGTAGGTCCTTCTTACAAAGGTGACGAGTATGAACAGCTACTTCAATACGTCGCTTACGAAGCTGAACGATCGAAACGTGGTGGAGACGAAGAGGAAGATGAGGAGGAAAAGGAGAAGCGACTTTGGTATGCTCCGTGGAGGAAAGTAAAGATATCCGGATCACAGGATCGCAAGGTGAGTTTGTACGGTATAGCCCTGCGTGTTTGGTACGAGTGACTGACGAGGTATGACGCTGAAAAGGTTCCTCCCGAATGGCTTCAAACCGATCACAACAAAGGATTGGGAGACGATGAAGTTCAGAAACGCCGTTCTCAATTTGGGTACAACGAACTCGAAAGGTGCGTCTTGATTTCAACACTAAAAAGGGTTACTCTCGCTGACAGTGTTGCTCACAGTCCTCGCGAAAACCAAATCCTTAAATTCCTGTCGTTTTTCAATGGCCCTATTCTCTGGGCCATGGAGGTCGCTGTCATTCTAGCTGCTGGTCTAAGAGACTGGATCGATTTCGGTGTTATCGTGAGTACTTGCGTGTCTATCCCTTTCGAATCGTTGCTTATTCGTCTCGTCGAAAACAGATCGGTATTCTATTCCTCAACGCTTTCGTCGGTTGGTATCAAGAGAAACAAGCTGGAGATATCGTCGCTCAACTCAAAGCAGGTATCGCGCTCAAAGCTACGGTCATTCGCATGGGCCAAGAAGTCGAAATCGAGGCTCGCGAAGTCGTGATTGGCGATATCGTAATCATCGAGGAAGCCACGACTATCCCCGCCGACTGCAGAATCATTTCTTCCTACGACGTGAGGGACAATCCTGATGTTTACAAAAGGTTGGAGGAAATCGACAAGCTCAAAAAATCGAAGAAAGGTCAAGACGATGACGATGAAGATCAAGACAGCGAGGAGGGAAAGAGAGTAAAAGATCTCAAAGGTTCGAGTGTTGGTGCCGTCGATCAATCGTAAGTCTTGTCTTCACAGCAATAAGCAGCAGTTCAAGCTGACATTTTCTCGACTCTAGGGCTATCACTGGAGAAAGTTTGCCGGTGGACAAATTTCTGAACGATACAGCTTACTATACCTGCGGAGTCAAGCGAGGAAAGTTTGTCGGTATCGTCACTGCAAGCGCTCGTCAATCTTTCGTCGGAAAAACGGCAACTCTCGTTATGGGTTCGAACGACGAAGGTCACTTTAAACAAGTTCTTAACGGTATCGGAACTACGCTTCTCGTCCTCGTCATCCTCTTCATTCTCATCGAGATCATAGGTGGTTTCTTCAGGGGGACTGGGATCGCTTCACCCGAACAAAACGTGAGTCGACTTTCGCTCTCTTCTCGAAATCTCGTAGTTCATCGACATACTAACCCGACTCAAACAGAATTTACTCGTATACGCCTTGATCTTTTTGATCGTAGGTGTACCCGTCGGACTGCCGTGCGTTACGACTACGACTATGGCTGTTGGCGCTGCTTATCTCGCGAAGAAGAAAGCGATCGTTCAGAAACTTACGGCAATCGAATCCCTTGCTGGTGTCGACATCCTATGCTCGGACAAGACCGGAACGGTATGTATCAGTCACTGGTCTCCGCAAACAGGAATCGCGACTGATTCTCTGTACCCTGTTGATATCGATTCCAGCTCACCGCCAACAAACTTTCCCTCAACGAGCCTTTCGTTACTGAGGGAGTCGACGTGAACTGGTTCATGGCTGTAGCAGTACTGAGCTCCTCGCACAATATCAAGTCTCTCGACCCGATTGACAAAGTTACGATTACTTCGCTCAAAGATTATCCCAAGGCTCAAGAAATCCTCAAACGAGGTTGGAAGACTCACAAGTTCACCCCTTTCGATCCGGTCTCGAAGCGCATTACTGCCGAAGTCGAGGATGGAGAAGGTAAACGATACAGCTGTGCGAAAGGCGCTCCAAATGCGATCCTGCGACTTCACAAATTCGACAAACAGGTCGCTGCCGATTATCGCGCCAAGACTCAAGCTTTCGCTAGTCGAGGCTTCCGGTCTCTTGGTGTCGCCATCAAGGAGGAAGGGAAAGATTGGGAGTTGCTCGGTCTGATTTCTATGTCCGGTTCGTCGATTTTTGTTCTTCGATTTTCCTCCTTCTGTATCTCGCATAGCTCCCCTGGGTCGCTAGGGGTAATCTTCGGGATCAGTAGTGATTTTTTTGCCATTGGTGAAAAGCCCTCCTCCTCCATACTGTCACTTACCTTTGTTCCTTCTCGCAGATCCTCCTCGCCACGATACTCCCGCTACTGTCCGCGAAGCTCAAGAGCTCGGTATCTCCATCAAGATGCTCACTGGAGACGCTGTCGCTATCGCAAAGGAAACTTGTCGTCAACTCGCTTTAGGAGACAAAGTGTACGACTCGGAGCGACTTCTCGGAGGCGGCATGAGTGGAGCAGAGATCACCGACTTCCTAGAAGCAGCAGACGGATTTGGAGAGGTCTTCCCGGAGCACAAGTATCAAGTCGTCGAGATGCTTAAGCAGCGAGGGCATTTGGTCGGTATGACTGGAGGTAAGTCCTGAGTTCCCTCAACTTCGCTTTTCGCTAACCTTTGACTTCTCGCTTCGTCATAGATGGTGTCAACGATGCGGCTGCCCTCAAGAAGGCCGATTGTGGTATCGCTGTCGCAGATGCTTCGGACGCCGCTCGAAGTGCCGCCGATATCGTTTTCCTCGACGAAGGTCTTTCGACTATCATCACTGCCATCAAAGTCAGTCGTGAGATCTTCCATCGCATGAGGTCTTACATCATCTATCGCATCGCTCTCTGTCTGCACTTGGAGATTTATCTAGTACTTTCAATGCTCATTCTCAAGTGAGCCTTTATCGTTTTCTCCACTGCGATGTTATTCGATACTGACTATTGTACTCCCCGTAGTGAAACGATTCGTGTCGACCTGATTGTCTTCCTCGCTATCTTTGCCGATGTCGCAACCATCGCGATTGCGTATGGTAAGAGACCAGTCTCTACTCTCCACTCGCCTAGGAGCCTGACTCTCGGCGTCCTTTCTGCAGATAACGCGCAATCGAGTCGCAAGCCCGTCGAATGGCAACTTCCCAAGATTTGGATCGTTTCCACCATCCTTGGAATCCTTCTCGCTGTCGGCACCTGGATCATGCGTGGTGTTCTCTTCATCTCACATGATGGGAAAGGAGGTATCATCCAAAACTATGGCTCGATGCAGGAAATCCTCTTCCTCGAGGTAGCGCTTACTGAAAGTTGGCTCATCCTCGTCACTCGAAGTGAGTTTCTTTCCTACTCGTTCTCGTTGATCACTTCATGAGCTCACAATCTATCATGGTTTGTAGTCGATACTGCACCTGTCCGTCCTCTCATCTTCTGGAAAAAGCGATCGGCGCACTGACCCGTTCTTCTTCTCTCAGGATTCCGGCAAAGTCACTCTTCCATCCTGGCAGCTTCTCGGTGCTGTATTCGGTGTAGATATCCTCGCCACTGGTGAGCTATCACCGCACTCGAGTCTACACAACAGCGTAACTGATCGAGTTCTGCTCTTTTCCCTTTTTTACAGTCTTCGCGGCTCTCGGATGGATCTCCGGTAGTGCACCTCGACACGGAGGCTGGGTCGACATCGTTACGCTCTGCAAGATTTGGGCCTATTCAGTTGGAGTGACGGTAGTTATCGCATTCGTCTTCTTCGTCCTCAATCGCATTCCTTTCCTCGCCAACCTCGGTCGCAAGAAACGTTCCAACAAGAATGCCACCATGGAAAACTTTATGCAAGAACTGTCCCGCCTCACGATCGTTCATCAAAAGACTGAGAATGATATGGGTATTTATCGATTCAAGTCGGGAGCGGTTGACGAAGAGGAGGAGGAGTCACATGGGAGTGCCGGAGCTGGACAGGCTGATAAGAAAGACGCGGAGAAGAAGAAGGAAAAGAAAGAGAGCGAGGGAGAGAAGGACAAAAGAGATGCTGAGGATGGGAAGGAACGAGTCGAGGAGGTGACGCAGTAGAAGCTTCGATCTTGTAGAACCTCATGACTGCGGTAGATCATCGAAGCGTGTCGCAACGTACTCTGCGAAAATGGACCAATTTCTGTATCCTTTTAACTTCTACTTGACTGTACCTTGACACGATGCTAGTTGGGTTGTTTATAGACTTGTATATATATCGACTGTGTGAAATATGCCTCTTTCTACGTCAGAACTATTATTCCCGTCGACGAGAAAGCTTCGCTCAATCAGTTTCTCTGGCTGCACGTCGAGCTTTTCGACCTTGGCCTATCTTATCGGTGCCTTCGACCGTAGCCTGTCCAGCCAAACACAGGCGAGGACGGTCTCTCCCTTGAGGATCATACCAGCAGAAAACGATACGCAGAGATGATCGAGAATTAGATTATTGTAAGATTACGGTTTGAAGGTACTAAGGACGAAGAATTGTGTATGAATGTACTGAAATGTCGAATGAAAACAAGAAGATGTTATAATCGAGGTATGAATAAGAGAAGGGGGGAATTGATTGAAGGGTTTTGCGAAAGAATAGAGAGGGAATCGAATTGCTTTAAGCGTCGGTGAGACCAGCGCGTTTGAGCGAGGTGGGTCCTGATCGGGAGGCCTTAATACCGAGGAAGATTGTGTAGAGGAGGATGATGAAAACGAAGATGGTCTCGATCCATCTGTGTGAAAGTAAAAATCGAGAATTAGAAAACCGATTCGAACGAGTGGGAAAACGGATCAAAAGCTTACCCGATAGCAACGAGACCCTTAGTGACGTTGCAACGACTCCAGTCGACATTTCCGCAGTTGATCTTGTCAGTGAGAGCGGTCAAAGAGGAGGCTCCGATCAGGTAGAGGATCTGAGAACTCGACTCAAGTCAGCCTACCGGGCGATCATGCGACGGGATAAGAATGGCACATACGAATGCTACAGCGAAAGCGACCAAGTGGAACAAGATTCCGAAAGCAGCCTTGCCAGGGAAGACAAGGGTTCCGATTAAAGCGTAGGCTGAGATCACGGTTGAGAAAATCGAGGCGGCAAGGAGAATACGTTCTCGATCTCTGTAGCTGACATTTGGGAACGAAGTCTTCCTCCAATGACCTGAAAGAATTGGAAGAGTGGAAAGGGTGGAAAGTTGAGGGAAAGAATGATGACGGAGTTTTAATTCAACAAAAAGTCAGTTGGGTGAACAACAAACGTTTAGAGGAGGGGCATTCGCGGCATAGGCAGTGTTGGAGATGGGCAAGGAAGGTACAAGACTCACTTTCTAGGGAAGCAGAGATGGCGAGTGTCACAATGGATGCAAGGAAGGAGAGAACGAGGAGGGGAGTGAGGGTAAGTTTAATTGCTCGTTCGCTGACCATTTTGAAGTTGCTCTGTAAGGTTGAGGGTTGTTTGAGTAGAGTAGTGTTGTGTAGAGTGAATGGAGAGAAGGCAAAAGTTGAATGGGAAACTTGGAAAGTTAATTCACCAACTGCTTCCCAAGGAAGGTTTCGCAATTTCATCATTCATCAACGTCATTCTAAACACGTGACTAGAATTAGTCTGTCTCGGTAAACTGCAGCAAGTTCGAAGAACTTCATGGAATCGTCTCAGTCTCGAGCTACTGTACTGTAGTTCGAGGCGGCACGCAGAATTGCCGACGATGGCCTCGAGCGAGTGCATACGTACAGCAGCATCTCGTCGAGATTTAATCAGGGGACAGCGGCGGGGAGAAGACGAAACGAACGAAAAGCGAAACTTCGTGCGAAAGTTGCTCGCCGACACCCAAGAGTCGACGATCATCGGTGAGAGAAGCTTGATGCGATACATACTGACAACAGATAAGCGAACCATACAGCCCGACTACACAACGTCCTCCCCTCGTAAATTTCCGAAGCACCGCTAAATCAGATCATCTTCTTGTTTCCCTCTACCCTCTTCTGACCAACCTTATTCGCTCCCAACATACGACTCAATAGGGACCACACGATACTCCTCGGGATTCGTTCAAAGAACCAGAAAATCCAACTCTTGCCTCCTGCCGTGTAATAAGTCGCGGGAGAAGAACGAAGTGCTCTAGTGACGATACCGGATGCGAGAACTGCCGCGGGAGTCGTATGATCTGTAGTATTGCTATCAGTCAGTCAGAGAAACCGAAGCGAGAGAGACAGAGAGAAGCAGGAACTGACCTGATCTTTGAGAAATTTCAGCTCTCGCAGCGATTTGATCAGCGACATCTTTGTAGAGCGTGTCTTCGGGAAGTTTGAACGAATTCATTTGTTTCTTGCCAAATTGTGAAGTGATCGCTCCTGGCGCGACGAGCATCACGTTGATCCCGAAACCAGCGACCTCCATTCTCAAAGTTTCGGTCAACGAGTGTAAAGCGGCTTTCGATGCAGAGTAGACTCCAGCCCAAGGCGTTGCGATGTTACCTTATCACCGTATCTCGTTTCAGCAGAGCGAGGAATCGAGGATGGAGAGAGCACTCACCAACGATTGAACCGATGTTGATCACTAACCCAGATCTTTTCTTGATCATCTCCGGAATGACGAGCTTGCATAATCGAATAGGAGCCCATACGTTCGTCTCAAACTGTTTGAGGAGGACTCAGCTCAGCGCGAGAAGTCAGAGAGAGGAGAGAGAGGGAGTGCGAACGTACAGTGGCTTTCGCACCTTCGTCAGATTCGACATCTGCATCGAGTAAAGCGCCAGTTCCACCCGCTCCTGCGTTATTGACCAGTACGTCGATCCTACCTTGCTCCCGAACGACCTGATCGACGGCAGCCTTGCATGAATCGATGGACAAAACGTCGAGTGCGATTTTGTGGACTGATGGAGGAAGGGATTCGATCGAGGATAGTCGGCGAGCTGTGGCATATACGATACATCCCCTCGAAGCAAAGTCTTGACAGAGAGCGTATCTAGATTAAGGGAGGAGAAAATAGATGAGTATCTGTGAGTGAGAGAGCGAGAGTTGTAGAGCTCCGGGCGAGGTAGGTCTAGGGCGAGACCACTTCATAGACTCATAGCTGTAGTCTATGACACTCCCTGTCCTTACTCCTCTGCATTTCACCGGTTGTGTCCATGCCGGAGAGTTGAGGGAAAAGAAGATGAGCGGGACTCACCCAATACCGCCCTCTGAGCTACCCGTAACTAGAATGACTTTTTGTGACATTTTGGCGAGGCGACACTCGAAGCGCGAGAAATTAAGAATAGAGGAGGAAAGGGACGATCATTTTCTTTCGCAAGTTTGAGGTGGGGAGGTCGAGTCACGTTCTATCAGGTCTCGTCCTGGTGCGGAGACAGTGACAGCAAGAGACAAAGTAGGAATCAGGATGACGTAAGAAGGAAAAAGCAACGATGGCGAAAAACTCGACAAAGCGACGAGAATGATTCGGTAAGTAATGACAAGAGAGGGTAGGTAAATGAAAGCAACAAAGAAAGAGAGAGAGAGAGAGCATAGTATAAAGAACACTTAAACACAAGCGATGGGTAAAGAACTGAAAGTAAACCCCGGTTTCTTAATCTTCCTCTTCCTCAACTTCGAAAGATTCATTTCCTCCCTCTTCTCCTTCGACTCCAGTTCCTTCAGACTCTTCGTCATCTCCTACTCCTCCCTCACTTCTACGACTCCATACTCTCGTACTAGCTTCAGCAACCCCTTCATCATCAACGTCCATCGATCTCACTCCTCCTCCTCCTCCTCCTTGAACACTCGGGGAATCGTTTGAACCCCTCAACATCGTAGACTCGACTCGATCACCTAAATTACGTCTACTGTCGACATGCCGGACTGCTCGAGTCGTTGATGAATGGGTTTGGTTGTCGGGAGTAGTGGTCGAATCGTTCGAACGGAATCGAGGGATTTGAGATGGACCGCGAAGAGGGGGAGGGTTTCGAGAGGAAGAGGAAGTTGAAGAAGTGGTAGCGAGTGGAGTAGTGGTCGATGGAAGTCGAACTGATACGGTAGAATCGGGCATGTCGATATCGTCGTCGTCGTTGGCAGAGGGAGATGGATTTTGGAAAGGTTGAGTAGTAGTAGGTTCGTCTTCCATAACGGGTTTGATTTCGTCTTGATCGACTGCGCCAAAATCCAACAGTTCAAACTCACTCGAACCATTCCTCTGAACCGCAGCGACGCAATACCTCTGATTGAAAGCGACTTGCCAAACTCCCGTCAAATTCGCCAACAAGTCCCTCACGAATTCACCAGTTTGAGTATCCCACATCTTGAGAGTTCCATCCGAACCAGAAACGATCTTGTACTCGTCGTGTTGGAAACAAGTGATCGCACCTTGATGAGCGTTGAGAGCGTGTCGACATTCTCCAGTTTCAGGGTTCCAAATTCGAAGAGTCCAATCGGCAGCGGCGGAGACGAGGCAGCGATGGGAGAGACCGAGGAGTCCAACGAGGGAAGAGTGGCCGTCGAGAGAGTTGAGGATTTCTCCAGTTTCGAGTGACCAGAGTTTGACCGTTCCATCCATCGAACCTGAAGCGCACCTCCCTCGACCAGGATCGATCACGACCGAGTAAACCTTCTGACTGTGACCTTCGAGGACGTGACGACATTCTCCAGTCAAGAGATCCCAAACTCGAACCTTGTGATCGTAGGAACCTGAAACGACCGTCCTTCCCGATGCGGCGACCGCTCTGACCGCCCCTCGATGTCCAGAGAGTTGTCGTTCGTAGAATGGATTGTCGGTAGGTTCTGAAGTACCTCCTTCGGTCGGGGACATTGGCACTGCAGGATGATACTCCCTGTCCTTTCCTGCGAACGGTAACTTCCATACCCTCAACGACCAATCCCTCGATCCAGTAACGACGAGAGGATAAGGTGGTTCCCAAATCGGTTCTCCCTTTGAATCGGGATTGACATTGATAGGTTCGACGATTTGAAGGCAACGAACGGTCGAAGTGTGTCCGATGAACTCGTGAGTGCATTTGGCCGAATCGAGATCCCACACTCGTACTGTTCTATCGGTCGATCCTGAAACGAGTACGTTGCCATTGTATTGAAGTGCCCAAACTCCACCTTCGTGACCTCTCAACTCGGCTCGTTCCATTCCAGATTGAGTATCGAAAACGTGAATCGAGTGATCGGCGTCGTCCGAAGCGGAAACGATCTTCTCCTCGTCGAATTGGAGGCAGGTGACTACGTTCGTCGTCGCGGTACTCGAAGAGAACGTCGTTCGTCGAGGTTCAGCACGTTTCCAATTTCGACGAGTGAGCCATCGACGTCGGTAGAGGATCTTGTAAGGGTGAACGTTGTGAGGTTCGGGTTCGGGAAGGGTAGGTGAAGGTGCGCGGGAAGAGGAAGGGGAGGCGAGTCGGACTGAAGAATTCGAGATTGAGGGTCGACGAGCGTGTTGCGGTGTAACTCCATCAATGTAAACTTGATCAGGTTCAACTTTGCCATTCCATGTCGTCGTCTAGACGAACTCGAAATCGAAACGTCAACTCATGAAAGCAACGTTCGAAGACACAGTAGGAGCATACCTTTTTCTCTTCCCAAACTCCAGCTTTCCATCTCTCCAAGAACCAATTCTCTTTCTTACCCGTGACAATCTCTCTCGCATCCCTCTCCTCACTCCCATCCCCAATCCAAAGTCCATCGAAATCCATCATCTTCTTCCAGATCCTCCATTCGCCATCGACCAACCTCCTCCAACTCTTGCACACCAAGCTCGCTCGACAGAGAGTTTTCGGGTCCAAGTATCCCAAGATTTGTACAGAGAGCTCTGGGGGTAGATCGGTGAGGAAATCTCGACGGAGGGCGGGTGCGATAATGTTGGCGACGGTTTGCAGGACTGGGATGGAGGAACGTCGGAGGAGAGTGAAGATCATGTAGGATTGTAAAGAGGGCGAGAGTTGATCGAAAGTATCGACGAGATCGGGTAAGGAAAGTAGAGCGGACAGCGAAGGAGTAGAACCGAAATTGAAAGATTGTTGACCAGGTAACTCGATTCCAGAAGGTGATTTCGTTCCTTGTTGTTCCTCCTCTTCGAGGATGAGAGAGGTATCTTGACTTTCTTCTCCTCCCGAAGAGGTGGGAACGGGACTAGGAGGACTTTGATTCGGTGAAGGTAACGAATGAGGGTTGACACTACTCCTCCTCCCGCCACCAGTCATGGTTTCATCACCTCCTCCTCCTCCTCCCCGATGACTCGAATCGGATCTTGGTCTTTTTCGTGGAGGAGGTCCTGGAGAAACCCTCGTTGAATTCCTTCTCTCCCTCTCAACTCCCAGTGTCTGACTCTCCCTCCTTCCCATATCTTGTACCTCTTCCATTCCGACTCCTTTTGTCGTCGTCACTGGTTTCCCTCTCGCAGAATTCGGAACCCCACTAATCCCTCTTTCTCTCTCTTTTCCCTTTCCCTTCGATGATCCCTCACTCGCTCTCCTACCACCACCTTCATTCGTATCATGTACAAACCTCGCTTCCATATCTCCCAATTCAACCCTAAAATTCCCAATCCCTCCCGCACCACTCCCACTAACTTTATTCCATTCCAACCCACTCAACGGATACATCCTACTATCCAACTCCAATTCCCTCCCACCCCTTCGACTAGTACCTTCTCTTTCTCCTTCCCTCTCCAACAACTCCCTCAATTCTTGTTGGTGAGACGATACAGGTCTGATCGGACGAGATTTGAGAATTTTGATAGGTTTGAAATGAGTAGTCAAGATTGTAGTAGTAGTAGTCACGCTAGTCGTCGTACTAGGTAATATTTCCAACTCTGCATAACTACTATCCTCTTCTGTAGATGGATCGAGTGGATTGAGGGGAATTGAAGTTGTTGCGGGGATCACTACTCGGTTTTGACCTCGAGTTGTGGTGGTAGTGGTAGTGGTGGTACGCGTAGTAGATTCTGGTTGATGACGAGTTGAAACTAGTTGTCCTAGTGATCTTGTTGAAGAAGGAGGTGGGGAATTTGGAGTGTTCATCTTGGAACAAAGGAGCCCCCAAGTTTGATTACTTCGATTTGTATCACGCGTTCCGGAGGTGGATTGAAGCTGTGAAGTACGAGTTTGTGTGAGTGGAACGAGTATGCGAGAGGAGAGGAGAGGAGGGGAAAGGGAACCGAGAGCCAGATTGATGGAACTGACGAGATTGGGTGAGAGAAAGAGACGAGAGAACGCGAGCCCGCTTGCCTTACTTACGAGCTCTGGGAAGGTTTGTGGTCCGTCTGTACTTGGTGATCGAGTGAAAACAGGAAGAAGTGATTGGAAGGAGAAGCAGAAGAATTGGGAGGGGAAAGGGCTCTTGTTCTTGTGTCAATTATGGTAGAGCGCAGAGCTCGCAATAGTACAACAAGCGAAATATGCTGCAATTCTCAACGAGTGCGAAAAAAAAGGAAAACAAGACCAAAAAAAGGTTCAGTTTCGCAATGAGATTCAGTTATTTAGCTCTCTCGCCTAAAGTTCTTGTTGTGTTCAGCTACTCATGCATGAAACCCTATTACACATCTAGACTAACAAAGGATACTACGCATAACCGCTTGGCATTGGGGGAGGAGGGGGAATATGACCATTTTGTTGTTGATATCCAGCGTAACCTTGATTGAATCCTGGTGGTGGTGGAGGAGGCGGAGGTCCACCAGCAGCATAACCTGCATTCGCGCCCGTCAAGAATCCCGGAGGAGGAGGAGGGGGGATCATTCCGTATTGACCTGGCATGGGGGGTGCCATCATTTGTTGTGGAGGGAATCCCGTCGGTGGTGCCGGAGGGGGTTGTTGATACATAGTTGGAGGAGGAGGGGCGGATTGAGGGAATGCGTTGTTTTTACGAGCTTGAGCAGCGAGTAGACGTTCGGCAGGGGTACCGTGTCGTTCCCCTTTTCCGTCCTTCTTGAAAGCATAGCCGACCGTTACGGGTTTGTTCATGAGGAATTGAGAGTTCATAGATTCGATCGCAGAGTCGGAAGCTTCGAACGAATCGTAAGAGACGAATCCGAACCCTTTTGATGCTCCAGTCGCTTGATCCCGTGAGATCTATACGAGGAAAGACAATTGATAGTTTCTCAGTAACACGATTCCTGATGATGATGATTGGAAGAGATGATGGGTGAGAGGGAAAGGGAAATCGAGAAAGGGAAATATCGAGAGAGATAGAGGGAGAGAGAGAGAGAGAGATTCAGAGGGGAATGATGACTTACTTTGGCAGGTTGTACGAGGGTACCAAACGACATGAAAGTATCATACAACATTCTCTCGTCGACGTTCGGATCCAAATTTCCAATGAACAAGTTGGCACCAATATCCAATTGCTTCCTATCACTTGACGCCTGTCATCGTTTCAGACTTCTCTATCAGCACTTTCCCCCTTCGAGGTCGGGTATAGCGGAGGTTTGAAAGACTGACCTTGTTGACTCGAATGGGTTTACCGTAGAGTTTGATTTGATTCATGATTTTACAAGCGTAGTCTGCATCCTCCTCGGTCAAGAACTCGCAGAAGCCGTAACCTTGATGAGTCATTGAGATACGATCTTTCGGTAGATGCACGTTGACTAAGACACGTGAGTTACAAGTCAGCTACACGAAAGGAGGGCGAGAAGGAGGGAAGGGAAATGTTAATGCGAACCGACTGGACCTGCTTGTAGCATGAGTTCCCATACTAATGCGTCTGTACATCTTTCATCCAAGTTACCCTGCACAATACAAAGGGAGAGTAGTCAGAAAGGAGAGAGACAGAGTAAGTCGAGAGGGAGAGAGATGTTTACGAGGTAACAAGTCGCTTCTTGATTACGATCTGAGGTGGGTGCACACTGGGATTAGCTCACTCCTGAGTATAGATGGATTGAATGAGTGGCTCACCTTCATTTGGTTTCCCCGACATTGTTCAAGATGATGAAGAATTGACTAGTTGGATGGATTGATTCGGTTGATTCGACTACGATCTGTACTAGTGAACGTACTTCTGTTGTATTTGATGCTAGTCTGACTGAACTTGAGGGTAGTTAGGGTGAGGTGCAGGAGACAACCTTCAACTTCTCCTTCTCTTGTTCCTTTCCTCATTCCAACTCGACTTGTGTTCAACCATGCCACGGGAAACAGATCCATCCTTATCCGAATCAACTTTCGTACATCGCTTGTTAACCCGTTCAATCCGACTCGATTCAAGAAATCCGAATGATCTACGACAAATCTCTTTACACTTCTCAGATCAGACAGGTTGGGTACAATGTTCACTGGGAGATACAAAGTAAGTCTTGTTCCTCCTTGAATTCGATTGAGAGAGACTGATGGAATGAATGTCTTTCGCAGAGTGATCGCTCAAGTTTCAGCAGAGATTGTCAAACCCCAACCAGATAGACCTTATGAAGGTTTCTTGACTTTGAATACAGAGATAGGTCCAATGGCCAGTTCGGCGTTTGAAGCGGGAAGGCAAGTCGATTCTTTCTCTCTTTCGACTCACCCTCCTTTCAAACGACGAGCTGACTCTTGGTAGCGAACGATTTGCAGGTCAAGTGAGGAAGAAGTGTTAATGGCGAGATTACTAGAGAAAGCGCTGAGACGGAGTGAAGCGGTAGATCGAGAAGCGTTATGTCTAGTAGCGGGTCAAAAAGTAAAACTTCCTCCTCTCTGTTGACTCTCCATCTTCCCCAGCTCACACCCGGCGCCCGAACCCAGCATCATCACCTCTATCCCGCATCGACATTTCTTCTCCAGAGTCGGACAATGCGCTGACTAGTGACCCAATTTTATAGGTCTGGCATATCAAAGTCGACATTCATTTCCTCGACGATTGTGGAAACATGTTGGATTGTGCATCAATAGCGGCCATTACAGCTTTGAGACATTTCAGAAAACCAGACGTGACTGTCAACGGGGAAGAAATCATTGTCGTGCGTTCACCGTACAAACCTCTCTCTTTCTTTCGATTCAATGTACTGACCCTTTGGGTCATCTCTTGTACTACGTTCGAGTGTAGCATTCAATGAGTGAACGAGTACCAGTACCATTGGCAATTCACCACTCCCCTATCTGTCTGACTTACGCATTCTTCACCCTTCCCAACCTCACGTACGTTTTCCTCCCTCTCTTCCCCTTTCCATCCGAACTGACCCTCTCTCTTGCATACACTTATATAGATCCACATCTGTATTAGATCCTTCACTCCTCGAACAGACCCTCTCCAACTCTCTCCTCACCTTGACCCTGAACGCCCAGTCCGAGATTTGCGTCCTGTCGAAACAAGGGGGTTTACCGATCAGTGCGGACGAGATTATGAGGGTCTTGATGGTCGGTGTCGAGCGGGTGAAAGAGTTGGACGAGAGGATTAAAGAGGCGTTGGAGGAGGACAAGAGGAAGAGAGTGAGGGAAGTGAGATAGAAAACACTAGACTGGGAATTCACAGAGGATTTCTCCTATCGGACTAGCGATGCATAGAGTATGTAGGACTGTGAGAGTAAAGAGCAGAGGGTTCGAAGCGGAAACACCTCGACTTCGAACCCCTTCGCAACGAACAATTCTCGCAACTTGAGCAGAGTTCTTTCCGCTCCCATTCCCTCGCACTCGGTCATGAACGAATTATTCTCATTCTTCGTGCGTCGACGTGACCAAGTATAGTTCTCTAGTATAACCTTTTATAGTAAGGTTCATGACAGTTAGCCGTCGAGCCGACTAAAATTGCACTAGTAGTTCGCCCCACTTGACTCTCTCCTCTCTCCCAACACAACACAACACAACAAAACAACACCAAGTGATTGATTGATAAGCGGACCAACAACATTCGATATAGTCAGCAGAGCCAAGACTTAGTTATCGACTCAGATTAGCAACAAAACTTCTCTCTCTCCGACCACCTTCCCCTCTTCTTCAATACACGACCAGAACAGTACACAATGGCAGCAGCAGTTATGAGAGCCATGACCTTTGGCGCATTGTCAGGAGGATCATCAGATGATTCGACTAGGGGTCGATCTAGCCGAGGAGGGGGAGGCGACAACTCTTCTGACGATACTGGAACAGGTTCGAGAAGTTCTTCAAAGAACAGGTTCTCGAAATCATTATCGAGGGAATCTACGATCGAACCAGGAGATGAAGGGTTCAGTTCGTCGTTAGGGTTGAGTAAGAGTTTGAGTAGACTGAGTGTCAGTTCAGGTGGGAATCTACCACCGGGTGGAGGAATCCTTATCAAGTGAGTAGTCCAACTACTACTCTTTAACTAGATCCACCAGGAGAGAAAGCTGATTCCTATGTTTCACGCTCTTTTCTTCCCCACTTTCGATCGGGGGTTCATTCACTTTTCAGCTCTAGTCGTTCAAGACCTTCTTCCCCTCAACCACCTTATTCAAGATCCTACGAGCGAGGAGGAGGAGGTGATTTAACCCCTTTAGGAGCCGCTTCAACTTCTCAATTAGATCTCTCCTCAAACTCCTCCCCTCCTCCTACTACATCTTCCCATCGTCCATCCTTATCCATCTCCCTCTCCGAATCTTCCACGTCGATCCCCCCTCGACGTCCCTCAATTCCCGATCGAACCCATTCCTCCACTTCCTCGATCAATATCAATGAACCTCTAACTCCTTCTTCACCTAGTTTCGTTCGACCTACGAACAATAATGGGATCGAGAAAGAATTGATGAGTGGTACCACCATCTCCTCTACTTCACCGACTGGTGAACGTAAACCAAAGATTAAATTCGCACCGTTGCCTCAGATCCGACCTAGGAGTTATTCGACGGGTCGAAACGTCTGGCCCGAGTACGATCAAGATGGTGAATTGACCTCGACTGGGTTCGGAGAACATGGTGGAGGTGAGTTTGCACTCGAGGATGGAGATGCCGAAGATGGAGACGTTGTAGTGGTCGATAATGGGATGGGAGGTAGACATTTAGTGAGAAGGGAAGATGGTTCTCAGTATAGGTATTCGAGGGACGTAGATTTCGATGAGGACGATAGGTATGACCAGGAGGAGGAAGACATTAAATTCTCGAGGAGACAGAGTTGGACCGATACTGCACTCGGTTCCATGTCGGGAGTTTGGGGAATCGCGAATATGAAGAAAGACAAGAGGGAAGTCGAGGAGGATGCGATTAGTCTTGGAAGTTCGGCGGGTGGTGGGGGGTCGGATTATGGGTTGAGTTCGTCAAAGGAGAAGGACAAAGAAGGTGGAGTTAGCAAGATTCTCAAACCTTTCTTGTTTGGGAGGAAGAAGTCACTCTCGAAATCGTCCTCTACTGCCGGTTCAAACAAGGTACCTTCGACTGAAGGTGACCCATCAACAGGATCACTGTCGAGGCAATCATCGGTCGAATCTGAATACTCGAGGAAATCAATCGATACTCCAGGAGCGACGACACCGACGAATGGTCGACCGAAAGGAACGACTGGAATTCCAATGCGTAAAGCCTCAACCTGGGACTCGACGAACTCGGCGGGATCTGGTGGAACCTCGAAACCTTCGAAACCTCTCAACAAGAATCGATTCTCTACTGCTTCCGCCGCTTCCACTTCTCTACCTCGAGATCCCTCGACCCCTCAGATCATCTATTACGCCTCGCCGAACCGAGCGACGAGAGCTCCTCGTCGAGCTCAATACCCTCCCGTGGCTCAAAGATCAAGAACCGCTCCGAAAACGATTCAGAAATCGAAAGTCGAAGAACCAGAATTTAGTGAGTGGGGATCGGTTGGGAGCGTTGGAAGTGTCGGGAGTAGAGGCAAGAGTACGGCTGATGAGGACGAGGATGGGAGTGGAATGGCTTGGATTCGAAGGAGGAGAAAGGAGAGGGAAGAGAAAGAGCGGTTGGAGAAGGAACTCGCAACTTCTCAACCTCGTGCTGCTACTCCACCACTCCCAACAACGTCACAAGTGGAGGAGGACAAGGAGGATGAGAAGGAGAACAACGAAGTCGTCTCGAGAGCGATCGGAAGGAACCCGAAACGACAAAGCACGATCGATTCTACTTTCTCCTCGACTTCGACTATTCGACCTGCCAGTCCCAAGATTATGAGTGGATTGAGTCTGTCGAGACCACCTCAAGCTGAGATTGACGAGTCGCAAGGTTCGAAGGATCTCAGCGAAGAACCTGCGGAAGAAAGCGATAGTGAATCTGAGGAGGAAGACCGAGAAGCTGTGGATTCGGAGAGTGAGGAGGAGGAGGAGGAGGAGGAGGAGGAAGAAGCTGAAGAGGGCGAGAAGGAGGGGGAGAGTGGGGATGAAGAAGATGATCTCGATGCAGAGGAACTCGCTCAAGAAGAAGCGTTGGCCGATGCAGCTCGTCGAACTGCTAAAGGCGCAGGTACGTTCCAGAGCTCACTAACTAACTATCTGGTACACCTACTGATAGGGTGGTTTCCGAGTGTACAGGCGCCGAACGATACCATTCTACGAATCATGAAAACAAACTCCATGTTCCGGTCGACACTGTCAAGAGACAATCTTCCCAAATCATGAAGCGATCAAACAGCAACGGCTCGACTCTCGCTTGACCTCGCAGCTACGGCACCAACATTCCTGTACCACTCACGACTTTTCATTCGTACCCGTATCTTTACCAACCTTGTATCTACTAAAGCCTCCCCTTCTCACATATACATCACCCCACCAACATCATCACGACTCTTCTTCCCTACTCTATCTCCCTTCCTCGACCGCTCGACGTCGACTCGACGTTTCTATGTAAGAATACCATTTTTCGATCCTTTCCAATTCGACAATTTCCCTTCGAAACTTTCCCACCCAATTATCTGTTGTCTCTCTTCTACTTTACTGTTGATATTCTGTCTACTCACCTCGGCTTTCTAGTTTCTGTTGTCTCCTTTAGTAGTTGCTCACTTTCGGCGATCGAAGAATCGCAATGTCATGCGACTTTCTTTGTTGACCTTTCCGTCGCGAGACCGCATCTGTCTGACGCTGCTCTCCGGACATGGATTGCACTTTTTAAACCCAGCGAAGTTGATGCTACTCTGAGCCAATCTCGGACGATTCTTGCGAATCTTTCTCGCCGTCGCTCCACTACCTCGAACTTGGATGCTTCTAAGCCGGATTCGCTCGTCCACATTTGTATCAAGTCGACTACCTCGCCTCGCCAAGAGAGCCTTCCTTCAGATCCCTCTCACCCTCACACTTCGAAGTACTTTCATTCAACTCCCCCTTCCTCCCTCAACTTCCCCTCCCCTAGCGGTACGCTCATTCGCAACACGATCAACAGCTGGAATGGTACAAATGCCTTCACATCCTTTCGATCTCGAGGGACTGGGAACTGAGTGGGAGGTTCAGAAAATGAAGGGGAAAGATCTAGCTGTGTTCTTGCCGGAGATAGAGCAGAGTCCTAACGACGATAGGTACTACAGGTACGCGGGAGCTTCCTCCGATTGACCGGTTGTTGTAGCTGATCACAGTCGTTTCGCAGACTCGTAACTCTTCGAAACGGGCTGACGGCTACGCTGATTTCAGATCCAAAGACGGATAAAGGTGCGTCGTCTAAATGATCAGCGCTTTTACGACTTGCTGATCGGGGTAACGATGCACAGCTGCGGCGAGTCTGAGCGTCCAAATTGGACATTTGTCGGATCCCGATGATTTGCCTGGCCTTGCTCACTTTTGCGAACACAGTACGTTCCTGTTTCACTTCTGAATGTCTGCTCGAGGTCGTTACTGATGTCTCGACGGCTTCAGTGCTCTTTCTTGGTACCGAAAAGGTGCGATTCTCTCGCAGGTTCAGTCTTTTGCGAAGCCGACTGACAAGGGTTTCGGCGTTTCATAGTTCCCTGATGAAGCCGAGTACAAGACATACCTCTCTCGCAACTCGGGATCTTCAAATGCCTACACTTCGATGGAGGAGACGAACTACCATTTCGACGTTTCGCCCGCCGCTCTCCCAGGAGCTTTGGCTCGACACTCGCAATTCTTCACTTCACCTCTCTTTGAACCCTCATGTACCGAACGAGAATTGAACGCCGTCGACAGCGAGTTTCGACGAAACCTGCAGCTCGACGTTAGGAGGCTCTTTCAGCTAGGAAAGGCGACGAGCGATCCGGGACACGCTTACAGGAAGTTCGGAACGGGTTCGAAAGAGTCACTGGGAGCCAAAGATGTTAGGGAACGCTTACTCAAGTGGTATGGAGAGCATTACTCGGCAAACTTGATGAAGCTAGTTGTCGTCGGAAATCGTAAGTCGGGCGCATTTATCTAATGTCGGAGTGATGCTCAGCCTTTTCTGCGACAGAAACACTCGACGAGCTTACCGACATTGTCGCTCGAGAATATTCTGCTATTCCAAACTCGAATCGACAACGTCCCGAATTTCCTTCTTCGCCAATCTCGCCTCAACAAGCAGCAACAGAAGTGTCTTATAGAACGGTCAAGGATACTCCTCAACTTCGAATCGAGTTCCCACTGCCAGACCTGAAATCGAAATGGGCTATTCAGGTGAGCTCGCGTGACTACTAAAGCGAGTTTGATCTGCTTGGTTAACCATGCTTGTTCGCAGCCTGGTCAATATCTCTCGCACTTCTTAGGTCACGAAGGAGCCGGCAGCATCCTCGCTGATGTGAAGGATCGAGGTTGGGCTACTTCACTCTCCTCATCTTGTTCGAACGGAGCAGCGGGATTCGAATTCCTCAGGATCAATATCAACTTGACTGCAATCGGTCTCAGTGAGTCTATTCTTCTCAGTATCGCCTCCGAGGTATCTTACTCATCAACTCGTATGTCTTTGCAGAGAATTACGCATCGATCCTGTCCATCGTTTATCAATATCTCGATCTCCTTCGCTCGACTCCACCTTTGCACTGGTCTTGGGACGAGTCTTCACGCCTTGGACAGATCGCTTGGCGCTTCAAAGAGAAAGGTCAACCTCAAAGCACCGCTCGAAACCTCGCTAGTCAACTTTCGACTTCTCGCTATCCTCCTTCAAAGATTCTGGTCGGTCCGTGGTACGCAACCGAATGGAGTGAGAAGGAGATCAAAGATATATTGGAATGTGTCAGACCCGAGAGAGGAAGGGTGTTCGTCGGATCAAAGGATCCTATCGCAGGAAGAGAGTTTTGGAAGGAGAAGGAAAAGGTAAGTCTATCGTCGTTTTTCTCTGCTTACACTCGTTGACGTTTCGCACCCTCTTCTAGTGGTACGGTACCGAGTACAGCATCTCGAAACTCGATCTCGTAAAGTTACAAAAACCAATCGAACCGTCACCATCTCTTGCACTTCCCGAACCCAACATCTTCGTACCTTCGAAATTGGACCTCCGCACAGCTGAACCTGTCACGAATCCTTCAAAACGACCTTTGCTCACTTATATGTCAGCAACCTCTCAACTCTTCTTCAAGAAAGACGATACTTGGTGCATTCCTCGAGGGGGGCTCTATCTCCTCCTTATAACGTGCGAAGCTTTTTCCTCTTCGGGTAGAAGCGACTACGACTGACGCCTTCTTACTCGTGTAGCCCTGAAGCGGATCTCTCACCCCGACACGCTATGCTCACTCAACTCTTCACGACCCTCGTCGAAGAATCCCTTTCGAAGTACTCGTACGACGCAAGCCTCGCAGGTCTATCCTTTACCGTTGGCTCTGAATCAGAAGGAGTCAGCTTGATGATCTCCGGCTACACCGAGAAACTTTCGGTTTTGCTGGAGGTCGTCTTGAATCGGATGTTGAATTTTGAGATTGACGACAAGCTGTTTGATCTCATGCATGATCGACTGACGAGGGCTTATAGTAACGTCAAGATGAACAAGCAAGTCTCGATTCTCTACTGAGACGTCGTTCACCGCTCATCGGATTTCGCCATCTACAGTCCTTCGTCAATTGCCGATTCTCATCTTCGTCAAATCACTCGACAGACTTGGTGGTCATACGAAGAGCGACTTGACGCGCTGACAGGCTTGACCCTCGAAGATGTCAAGCAACATCGTTCGGCTCTCCTCGAAGCAGTCAAAATCGTGGGACTTGCCCATGGGAATTTCGCTAAGGAGGTGAGTCGTCTTTCGCTTCGTTACTGTAGACCCGCATTCACCTCCTCTGCTTCTAGGATGCCTTGAATCTCCTCAAGCTCGTCGAAACGAAACTCTCGGTATCGCCTACAACAGTCGACAACGATTATCATCGCGGTCTCATCCTCCCGTCGGGTTCCAACCTTGTTCATCGACCGCAAGTCCCCTCGGAGGAGAACGTCAATAGTGCAGCATCGGTTTACTATCAGGTTGGTCCGACTACGGACTACGATTTGATGGCGAAGCTATCGTTGTTCTCCCAAATCGCCAAAGTTCCCGTCTTCTCAACCGTCAGTTTCTGTCAAATCTATTCATCAGCCCAAGCTGATCAATCTGTCACGAGACGCACAGCTTCGAACGAAGGAACAATTAGGCTATATCGTTCACTCATCGATTTGGTCACTAAAGGCGCTCGCTGGCTTCCGAGTCATCGTACAGTCCGAGCGAACGGCAGAATACCTTGAAGAGCGGATCGAGGCTCTCTGGGAGTCTTTCGCTTCAACTCTTGCGGAGATGAATGAGGAAGACTTTGCGAAGGAAAAGGAGAGCCTCGCAAGCAAATTGGAGGAAAAGCCGAAGAGTTTGGCTGGAGAGTGAGTTCAGGGAGAATAACCGATCTGTGACAGTACTTTGCTGATCGTATCTTCCTTCTCGAACCGCAGGTCGTCAAGATATTGGAGTCAAATCGAAACGGGCGAACTCGATTTCTCACAACGTTGGTCGATTCTCCATTGTCGTTCGCGCTGATCTTTCTGACCGTTCTTCTTGTCTTGTCTAGGTCAAAGAGAAGCAGACCTCATTCGCAACATCACCAAGCCCTCTCTCATCTCGTTCTTCGACACTTTCGTCAACCCTACTTCTCCCTCTCGAGCGAAACTCTCCATTCTCATGAGATCCCAGCGATACCAACTTGCTACTCTCAAGCCATTATGCGACACTATCTCGACAGAGCTACCTGATCTGAAGGAGGACACGGACGCTTTCGCCGAATCGAAACCTACTCTCGCTCAAGTCGAAAAATTCGTCAAGTCCAAGTCTATCGATCATAACAAGGTTTCTGAGGAGTTAGAGAAGCTACGGCAGCCTGCGACCCTGAAAGAAGGAGTGAGGGAGTTACAAAAGGGCGAGATTGAGGGTTTCCGAGCTGGACTCGAAAAGGCAGAAGGTTACAAGGCTGTATGCGACTACTCAGGAGACCTCAAGCAACCTGCTCACTTGTAGATCATCTTGTTCTGTTATGTTGTATCTTATCTTCCTTCCTCCTCGTCGGCAGAACTCCTACTTTCTCCGTTCTCGAGATCCGCTTCGAAGTCCATATCCTCTTCTTCCGCCCCGTATCGATTGCGTCGGAATGCACCGAACGCTGCTGCAGTCTCGATGAAACGAACCTAGTGACGGGAGGATAGAGAGACGAGGGCACCGATTAGTTCGATTAGGCCGGACTCAAGAATATGTGAATTCACCTCGACCATAGCGTCATTGTTCGAACTAGCAACTCTGCCGACTGACCTTGCTGCCCTGACTCTCGCTCTTGATAGGATAAATCAATCGAGCATGCTAGCCGTCGGACCGCTCGAGGCTCGACACGTTTCCTCTCCCTCGTTTCGCTCAGGTTCGCACGACGAGGAGCGCCTCAGGCCACCAAGGTAGATCATACGAGCCCAGACTAACCTTCATACGTCGTTTCTCGCCAGCGCCGAGTTCTGACAGCGGTGGGATTAGAGTTCGTCGCAGGATCCAGACTCGATTCCGGAAACCGATTTGACGAAGCGTTGGAGAACATCTGTGAGTGTCGCAGCACAAGAGCATATCAGCGATATTCACCGTGTTGATACGATGTGTCGGGGGAGTCTCACTGTTCAGCTAGTTCGAGGACGTCGTCTGGTGTAACATCGGATCGTTGAGAGAGGATGTGAAGCGTTCTCAGTTGCGAGAGTGGATGGAAGCAGGTGATCAAGTGAGGCTACAAGCCGTTTTCCTCTCTCAGCTGTCTCTTCTGTACGCCTGAAGCGAGAGAACACAACTTACGAGATCGAAAGTTTCCCCTAAATGCAGCACGAGATCCTTGATTCCCCTCGAACCGTCGAGGAGGACCTGAACCGCGTCAACATCGATCAACACTCCTGATACTTCGAACTTTCTCAGATTGCTTCCGACGCTCTCCGTCAAATTCTGGATGAAATCGTTCGAGACAGTTGGCCAATCTCTTCTTCCTCCCGTCGATGCTCCGGAGTAATACAAAGTGAAAGCGCTCAATCTCGTCGTATGTCGTAAGAGGGTTTCAAGGGCGGGGAAGAACGTCGGTAGAGTCGGATGTCGTAAACCAGGATGTGTGAGTTTCAGGGATTTGAGTTGGGTGAGAGAAGGCGCTGCGAGGATGTAGAAGCTCGGGTCGAGGCTGCAAGCTTCTAGAGCGAGGTTCTCAAGGTGGGGAAGGGTTGGAAGGAGAGTCAAGAGAGGAGTTCCCGTCAATTTCGAGCAACCTGCAAGTCCGAGTGAACGGAGTCGTCCATTCGCGAGGAAGGGAGCGATCGAAGCGACGACTCGATCATTGATGATAGTACTCTCCCGACAGAGGATACTGAGTTCTTCAAGTGCAGGACCGCTTGAGGAGTCGTCAGAATCGACGAGTTTCCGTTGCTGAGATAGAAACTGAGGGAGAATGTTGGCGACATTGCGATCAGGGAGAATGAGGGAGAGGGAACGTAGGCGAGGAAGATTGACGAGGTGAGAGGCGTCCCAAGATCCAGGGGACAGGTTGGTGTGAGCGTTGATTTCGAAAGTATGCAGTCGAGGTAGAGTGACGATCGTCTCGAAGACGCTGTGTGCTCCGTCATTCAGCCTCGCTCGACATCCAAGTGGGATGAGTACGTGAGACTCACTCGTCGGTCAAGGAACCTTTGCGAGTCCAAACCAATTCTTCGACATTTGTGCAATGCCGCAACATTCGAATCGCAAATTCTTCCATCTTCCTTCTTTGTTCGACCGAATTCGACAACGGATAAACTCGCACTTCCAACCTCCTGACTAGTTTCGCGAGTCGTTCAACCGAAGCGAGAGTTTCGAACAGTGTGCTCGCAATTGCCTGCGTCAAACTGCGATTAGTTCATTCGATTGGGCTAGCGATAGTTCGAGGAGGCTTACAAGGTCCCTCCCAAAGAGTCTGATCCATCTATAAAGCAGTCTCTGTCCCGTTTCCCTCCACTCCCGATTCACTAGACAGATGTTGTAAAGGTCTTGACGGCGGACGAGAGGACTCAGAATGGATGGCAGAAGCTCCGGCGGAAGATTCTGTATGGTGAGTGGCATGAGGAAACGAGGTGAAGCGAAACAAGATGAAGAGTATTTTCGCAAAGTGGAGGCGAAGATCATTCTCTGGCAAGGCCAAAAAGTGGACCATATAGAACCTTCGCCGACACCGACGCCGAAATACGAGCCGGGCGAACGCAACCAAAGGAAACGAGGAAGCGAAACTTTGGCGGAACTCTCGTGAGCCCCTCAGCTCGGTGTCTGCTGCTCGATCGCCGTGAGATGGCGCTCCATGAGTGCGATAGAATGCATTTCCAGCATGCGATACAAGAGCGAGACAGAAAGAGGGGGCTATAGCAGACTAATAACGAATCGAATTTCTATTTTCCTATTCTTGCGAAGCGAGTGTCCATCTGTATAACCCCGTCGAAAGCGAGATCAACCATCGTACTTCCATTCTCCTACCAAATTCCACCACTTCCTATAAGAGTCAAAGTCCGTTAGCATCACAGGTCTTCTCAAATTCACCACCACCTCAAATCGTAGAATCAGCGAATCGAGTACTTACGGCTGGCAGCTATATCCATCATTGCTGTTGAAATCATTCTTGACCTCGCATTCACACTTACCATTGTCGTGGTACAGTGGCTTGTTCCCTATATCAGCGGTGGAGAATCAAAGGGAAAGAGTCAAATCGATTTCGAACTTGCGAAAGTCGGAAGAGAGCGAAGACTCACGAGGACAAGCAGTGTAAGGATTGTGTCGATAACTGATGTAGTCTAGATGAATGACCTTTTCCTTCGGGAGGAAGAGTGCGACCGCGAGACTGTGAACCGGTGCATCTCCCCATCGTTCGTAGAAGAATCCTCCTTTCTCATCAAGGAATTTGAAGTACTGTGCTCCCCTCTTCGACTCAGCGGAATTCTTGTGAAGGAGCTGAACGAGGAAGAAGGACCCACATCGGTATAAGCTTTCCCTCTCCAGAAATCCAAATCACCAATCTCGAAATTGCTCCAGAACTATATCAACCTCTCCTCACCACATCAGTCCACTCTTCATGAAGATAGAGATGAAGCGAGATCGAGCGGGCGTACATGGCAGTTGTTCCAATCTCCGTCCTGTAACCCTTTGTTCTGATCGTCGACCAAGAATCCGATCGCGTTATCAGGGTGAATATGCTCTGGGTGAAGTTTGGCGAATTCTCGAGTAGCGTCCCATAGAGTTTCGACTGTTCGACGGTACTCGTAGAGGGAGATGGTGAATCCGTAAACTTTCTTGTTCGCTTGCATCTGATCGTCGAAAAGGAGGCGAGGTCAGTCATCGAACATTGCGGCTGAGGTGAGAGCGCGAGAGCGTACGAAGAGGAATGGATCCATGTCGATGTCGCAGAAGAACTGTAGGCGTCATCAATCAGTTCAATCAGTCAAAGTCTCGTATTCGATCGAAAGTTGTGAGCACCTACTTCGACGCCCTATTCGAGCGGCAAGCAAGCGGATCAGTGTCAAGCACGCGAGAGATAGGCCAAGCGATCGACAGGACCTACAGGTTCAATCCGCCAATACCACTTGAATTGATCTAGCACGTCTTGCTGGAAGAAGAAACCGCTGTTGTACCTGTTAGGGAGAGAAAAGTGAGAATCAGACTTGGCCTTCGCCACAGATTGAGAGAATCTTCACTTACCGACACATATGTCGGTATGACTCGCTCCCTCCATCTGTTAACTCGAGAGATCAAGTCCAGGTAAGCATGGTAAAGAGAAGGAAGAAGCGAGGATACATACAAATAACATTCTCGTTAACCATCTTCTGTCTTTCTTCCGCTGCATGAGTCTGATTCACCCAGCTAGGATAACTCCAGTGCTCTTTCGGAATCACGTGGAAGTAGACTTGACTCCGAGTGATCGACTTCACACCGTCGATAAACGCCTGCTCGAACGGTTCGTCGTTCATGAAGACCCTGTTCGTGATCCTCTCAGCTTAGTCACGAAGATCATACAATGACTGAGGAGAGAGAGTGTACGAACCAAGGATAACCCCATCTCCTGTTACCTCTCATTTCGACACTTCGCATAGAATCCCTCATCGCTTCCCTCTCGTTGTTCCTCACTAATGCAACAAATGCCGCATTCGCTCGTTTGTACCTATCAGATGAGAGTATAGTCAGTTCGAAGTACGATACAGCAGGAGCTCCAGCTTGCGATTTTGAGGGAAGTTTCACACTTCTCCGAAAACGTCAAGGTTTCGCATGGCCCTGAACGACGAGGCTGAAGGGGAGAGCGTGTACTTACGGGTTGAGGGCAGCAGGATACACGTCAGGAGGCATTAAATAGCCCGTATGTTCGTCCCTCGTAAACTCTGGTTCCAACAGGCCTTTATTCCAATCCCTGTTTATACTCGCTGCCTGTCCCTCTTTGTTCGCGCTCCAGCCTTTCATCCACTTGTATTCTCCCAATCTACTATTCCGGGGGCTCTCCAATGGACTCGAGTAGGTAGAAGTTGAAGTATGATGGTTGATTGAAATCAAAATCAACAGTACTATAGCTCCGCCTCCTATCCATGCGAATCGCTTGGTCCGTGGCGTGAGTTGTTCTAGAAATGTAGGCTTTGAGGGAGATGGAAACGAGGTGATGTGGGATCTTAGGGCTGAGAGTGAAATGTGAGGGGAGGCATTGTTTGACAGACGAGGCGTGTGATGTTCTGATGTTGTCGGTAATGGTGCATACGACATCCCTTGACCGAGTTCCGGAGGTTGCAGAGCGAATAGGAAAGTGACGAGAGGAAGGAACGCATCCGTTTCGCTAAATTCCCAAGTTGATCGGTTCGCAGCAGCTGAATTTTATCGCAGTGTCAATGATTGAAAGACAAGTCGAGTGGAAGACAGTATTGCATGGTTGTGTAGGGGTATTAAGAGTGTTCAACAAACAAAAAAGAAAGATCTAGTAGTGGAGAGAAAAAGGAGGAAGAAGCTACAAAACGTGAAAAGAAGGAGAAACAATAGGTAAAACTCTAGGAGAGAGAGAAAGAGAGGATTCCGAGAGACACTATGCGTGGGATGAGGGAGAGCTTTTGCGGGAGAGGGGAACGGGGAACGAGTGACAAGCAGGGAAAAGAACGACAAAACAGTTGGATTGACTTGAGAGGGGTGGGCAGTGTCCGTTGAAGAGTATTGTAAGCAGTGTAGAAGACTATAGTGACATTGTAGAGATCAAGGAAGTTGAGGGCGACCGATCCGGCGGACGAGAGGAAAAAGTGATTGCTGGAGGAAGGGAAGTTGAGAGAAAGGAAAGGGTTTCGTCGTCTAGCGGTAAGGTCTTGCTCCTGCTGGAAGATGCGATGAGGACGAAGCACCGTTCCACCCTTGTTGATCTGGAATCCGGAACTCAAACTCTTCCGGGTTGGCGAGGTCGTCCGTTGCTGAAGAGTTCGAAGTGGGTCCACGACGAGGTTCCGAAGGGTAGGGGTTCGAGGAAGGATCGCGGTGAGTCGTTTCATAGGACTGATACGTTCCACTTGTGCTCGAGATGGGTTCGGGAGTCTCGTAAGAATCGTAAGGGTTCGAGTAATTCGAATTTTGGACTGGGTAAGAATTGTTGTATTGAGGGTGAGGATCGTAAGGGGAAGAAGAAGAGGAGGGAGGTTGAGGCTGATGTTCAGGGTGACCAAAGTAGTGTTGTTGGTGATCGGAAGGGTAGGCGTGAGAAGGAGAGGAAGGGTAATGGTCGAGAGATTTGTCGTAACTTCCGTAAGCTGTCGGACTGACATCGTTGTATTGATCCGACACTCCCGTGTTTCTAACGTTTGAGCCTTGAGTTTGCAACATGAAGGGTTCGACGAGTGGGGCTCGACCATCGGCGTTTCGGAACTCGCTCTGTTGTTGCTGTTGACGATATTCCTCCTGCCTCTGTTTTGACCTTTTCCTAATACACCACCATGCGATCAACCCAATGATACCAGCAGCGACGATACCTCCTACTGCACCTCCTACAATTGCTCCTATCGGTGTTGAGGATCCTCCTCCGTCCTCTGTTGGAAGATTGCATGTACCGAGACTGAGACCTGAAGTCATATCGCTCGAAACTTGCGAAGAGGTTCCCGTTGAATCCGTCACAAGAACTGTTTCCGGTAAAGGTCAGTGTGATGCAACAATGTGGTGGAGAATTATGAAGACTCACGATTGAAAGTTTGTCCAGCTGAAACGACGTTTGCGATTCTCACCTCTCTGCTCTTCACTTCCGTTACGTTCCCGTACAATCCACTCTGTCCCGCTAGCACCGACACTGTGTAAGGTGCCTTTCCTCCTTTGATATCCAAGTCGATGTCGCCGCACGGTCGATCACTTGGATTCGACGTGAAAGTGATTGGGGAAACTTCGTCTTGAACCAAAGTACAATTTTGCAACGACGATTGAGTGATCACGTATTTGTCGACTGCTCCACCACTGTTGTTTGCTGAATCGGTCATTGCGAAAGTGAGTTGAGTACCCTGTGAGAGCGAAAAGGAAATAATCAGTTTTACGAAATCGATTTCGAAAGACTGCAAGAAACGTACGACTGGGTAATTCGCATTCCAAGTGAACTGTTGCCGCACTCCGATCGCTGGTAGCTGCATCGTGACTGGCTCGTATCCAATCGGGAAAGCCGTGAAGTAAAGGGGTTCAACTACTGGTCTTGCTGAGGCGTTATTTGGAACGGTGATGACTTGAAATCCAGCACAACGTGGTAGATCGAAGAGTGCATCGTTGAATGTTGACCAAAAGAATGAGATTGCTGGTTGATTCGGTAGGAGATTGTCTTCGGTACTCGCTGATGATGCCTGGTGATCGACGCCAAGTATTCAATTAGAGAGAGGAGAAAGTGGGTCAAATCAGTACCAATGCCATCTATCCAGTGGTGTACAGTAGCAGAGAGTTTAAGTTAACTTACGGTAGTAGCTAGAATGAAGGCTCCCAAGAGAGTCGCGCTGGACCTCGTCCTCATCGGCAAGTCGAACGCGAGGTTGAAAGAACCCTTTTCTTCTTGAGGGAGTTGCTAGACTTGTAGGACCGCTCTGTTGGTCAAGTGAGTCGTTATTCCGAGCGTTGATTTGGTAACCAGAAGAGAGTGTGGGACGGTGTGAAGAAGACGTTCCTTTCCCTCCGCAAACTGCCTACCGTTCCTGACCAACGTCTTTTTCGTATCTCCCGCTCTTCCTTTCTCTCGTCCACCTCATTCAATCTGACTGGCATGTGGTGACTCTGCTTCCAGTGCTGATACTTTCGCGCAAAAAGGTGAGTCACTCTTCGATCACCCCTTCTTCTCAGAATGAATGACAGTTTATGCAAGCTACTTGAGCCTGTTCGATGAGATCTGAGAGGTCAACCCCAGCGAGTCGGTAGTCCTTTCGGCAAACTCCTTCAAAAAAACCATGCGGCTTGACCGAATTTTCGACTTCCTTCGCAAAATTTCGCAGGTCGACACAGCTCAAAGTCACTCTTGACGTCGAATCGAACGATGACTACGGAAGGAGACATTCCTTAATTCATGTTCATCTCAGAGCTCTGAGGCAGGTCTCGGGGCATGTCGATTCGAGACGATGTCTTCGACTGCTCTCACTTGCGCATTCTTGTTTCTGCCTAATTTTCCCACTTCTCGCTCCTCCCGTTCCTCTCCCCTCTCCCCTCTCTTCCTTATCGACGACCTTTTGAGATGACCCTTACCTTTTACGAGATCTTTCTACTTGTCGTTCGATCGATCGTCGTCGCCTTTAATGGATTGTACGAGAAACGCGAGCAGTACTTGCGGGATCAGTGAGTGATACACTCTTCCTTATCTTTTGACTCACACGCGTATCCCCTTGCTCATCATTCGTTGCGTAGGAAAAGCAGGTGTTTCCAACTGTTGCCTCTCGAACTCGTAGCTCAAGTCGTCGAGTCGCTCGAGAGTGACAAGGTCGATCAGCGTGAATCCTCTGTTGATCGTCAACGTGCCCTCGCGACTTGCGCTCGAACTTCGAGTTGGCTCAGTCGATTCGCCGAACCTCAACTCTTCGAACGACCCTACCTCACGCATCACCTCGAAAGGTTCGAAAGGACGTTGAGGTTGAGACCTGAAATGGCAGCACGAATTCAGCAGGTCGTCATCGACTTGCGAGAAGATCCTCTACCATCGTTAGAGTCTGCGCCTGCTGCCAAAGCCGTCGCATTACTCGGTCGTCGAACGAAAACAGTTGGAATGATGGAGGTTCGGGAAGTTCAATTGGGTCATCTCGCTTATCTACCTCGTGAGTCACTCACTTGACTTGTGCCGTGACTACGATCACTGATCGAATCGAAGATGATGACAGAGCTCGAACGACTTCACCTTCATTTCATGAATTATGCGACTCATCACGGCAGATCACTATTCCACCCTCCCATCACCCCTTGCCCTCCTTTCTACAACTTGACATCACTCTCCCTCTCCTGTATCAACCTTCCTTACCCAGCAGGCGACTCGAGTCCCGTTTCCGAGATCTACGTTCCCGACATCCTCCCAAATCTCAATGCTCTCGAACTCGACGAATGTTGCGTCAGGATCGTCTCAAAGGCCAACAACTTCCCTCTCCTCAAATACTTTGCCCTTCGATGCTCTTGCGTACGATGTGTCCCCGAACTCGAACTCAAAACTTCCCTCATCGCCCCTCTCGAACTCTTCGAACTCAACCCTCAACCCCTCTTCCTCGCTTACTTCCGACACCACTCAGATAAGCTTCCCAAGTTCAAACGACTTCGACTCGCATCAGAATACCACCGGTTCAGATCAAACAAAACTGCTACCTTCTCTCTCGAAATCCTCATCGACGGCCTCCGTAACAAACCTCACTCCCCTCTCAAACACCTCGTTCAGCTCTCCTTACCTAACTACTGGGACAATCACCCAGCTCCAGAAGTCTACAACATGTGCCTTGAACTACTCGCTCTCGCAAGGAAACGAGATGTTCAAGTCGATTTCGATGTTTACGATGAAGGATCTCGAGTCAATCGGGCGACGAGGTCAGCTTGTTTCTCTTCCGACTTTTGGCATATTGTCGAAAGGATCAAGGCTAGTGCTGTTAAAGTTTGAGGAGGGTATTCGGATATAGATATTTCAGCCTCGCTATCGTTTTTCTTGTACCTATTTGTTATTTCTCATGTTTGTCTCTCGCGTGTAGACTTTCTTTGTATTTCCACGGCACGCATTTATCAGCTTCCCTTCAATGTATATCGTAGACTATTCTTTTCGAAATCTCTCGTACTTCTCGATTCCTGTTTTGATGGCGAGCGAGTAGAAAGGGTACTTTGCAAAACAACAAGGGTATATACCTAGAGATACAGTGAAACAAGCGAGATCAATCCTTCTTACGTTCTTCCTCCTCTGCTTCGTCCTCATCATCGAAATCGATGTAGATCACTTTCCCCTTCCTGATTACCGGAACTTCCTCTGCCTGTTGACGAGGTCGCTGAGCTTCGCCTTCTTCTGATTTGATTCTCCTGATCTCGTCACCGCCTTGACTTTTCTCTTTCCCCTTCGGAGCAGGAGCTTTGTTGAGTTGCTGCTGAAGCCGTTTGATTTGCGCTTCGATCTCTTCGCGAGTCGAGGGTTCTGACGGTGACCGAGCACGTTTGTTGTTACCGTGAGAAGGAGGATTAGGAGCAGTAACGAAAGGCTTGACGTCCTCATCTGTTGATACACGCGTTAATCGAGGAAGTCCTGAGAAAGAAGAGGGAGAAGAGGCACCTTTGATGTAACCTTTGATCTCGAGACCGGCTATAGACTAAGTCGTTGATCAGTGAAAGATCTGTTCCTCTGGAGAGAACCGGCTTACCTCTGCCCCAAACTGTGAAAGTGTACTTGGCGAAAGGTGCATCTGCGCGACCAACCGGAGTGACCCAAGTCACGTCAGATTGTTTCTGCTGCTCCAAGTCTCCAACACTAATCACACGAGAGTATCAGCATTAGTAGGTCAGAGGAATCGTAAGGAGGAAGGAGTGCTCACCCAGCAGCAAAAGCAAATTGTGCTTTCTTCTGCCTCTCGTCTAACACATTCTCTTCGATCTTCGCGTTAACGTCGGGAGCCTTCCAAGTGGTGTGGTTCTGAACCTGTCGGACTTCGCGACATCGATACAGGCTCAACGAAACGGTCGAAACAGAATTGATGATCTCCTCTTCCTGAATGGCTTGACTCTTGTCGTCCGTAGATGGAACGGCACCAAACTCGAACTTGCGGATATGATGCTATCAGTTTCAGGCCAGAGACGATGGTCAGCTATAGTCTGCGAGAGCAATTGCAACGAAAGCGACGAGGAAAGAAGGAACCCACCTTGTCCACCTGCATCTGGTCAGTTCGTACTAGCCTACCTCGATAGCCTTGCGGATATGAGAAGAACGCTGGTTCGCTGTGAAGCATCGAGGAAGCCACACTGTGGATGGGGTGTTCGATGAGTGACCGGCTTTCTCCTAGTTCTCCTAGTAAGAAGGCGAGGAGAAAGCATACCGGATTCCTTCGAGATTGTAGTGAGCTTCGATAGGCTGCTTCGAGCTGCGGCGGTTATCAATACAGCATAGAGCGAAGCGAGCGTGTCCTCTTCCCTCGATTGCACAATCAATTTCCGACGAATCCTGATTCTCCTCGACTCCGTAAACTTTCGCAGGTCTCCCTTCAACTTCAACAAATACCCTCAGATCTGGGAAAGCGACAGATGTGCTGAAGGAACGGGATCAACGAATTTGCGATGAAGGGAGAGAAAGAAGGCAAGAGCGGAAAACAAGATCAGCCTTCGAGACTTCCCAGACTAAGCGAGAGGATGTTAGCTTACATTGAGTGCTCCTGGTCTACGTTAACAAGATATGCGAACATGACAAGCTACTGATTGAGATCGAGTTATTTTCCGCTGATCTTTGCCGTGAAGCGCAGGCTTAGCGGTGCAGGAGAGCGAGCCAGACTGTTGTTGACTGATACTGGTGTCTCGGTAGGTGTCTAGTTGAGGTTTGCGTGATGTTGAGTGAAGGTGAAGAGAATTGAAAGAGATGACATCGATGAAGGAATCTCGCAAGTCAAGAAGTCTTCGTGTCGCACGCTGTGAAGCAGAGACAGGGCTTGAACTTACCAGTGGAAGAGACCCGCTGTTCAGGAAAGTGCCCTGGAGAATTGAGATGGAAACGAAAATTCGCAAACGTTTCGCAATCACGAAGTTTGGACCAAAGCTATTTCAATCAAGGACATAACGAAGTACGTAAAGTGACACAGAAGATTCAAGCGACACATCCAAGCGATTTCGTTCAAAGCTCGATCCTTCCCTTTTCGATCCTTTCCTTCGTCAACCTTTCCCTCTCCACTTCCTTCTTCTCCTCTTCTCCAGCAGCTTTCTCCTCAAAGTCTACGTAGATTCTATGTCCCATGTCGATAGGAGGTCGACCTTGCCAATCGAAAGGAGGAGGAGGTGAGACTTTGGGTTTGATATCCTCGGTTTTGGCTTTCTTTGCGAGAAGTCGAGCTCTCCTCTCTTCGAGGGCTTTGAGTTGAGCTTCGATGTCTTCATCGTCTTCATCTTCATCGTCTTCGAGAGCGGCGGAGTTGCGTTTTGAGGATCCAGAAGTGCTTGCGACTGGGTGATCCGATTCGGTATCTGTGAAAGGAAGTGAAGGAGGAAGACCGGCGGAGCGTCAGCTGATGATAATCAATAGCAAGTTGAGATGCGGCTGTAGCTCACCACCGAACATCTCATCCTCGAGAGCGACTTGCAAAGTGTAATGAGGACAGAAAGATCAGCTTTGCACTCCACGAAACGTCGACAAGTATCAGCGAGGCTCACCGGGAGAACGAACACGAAGAGTCAACGAGAGGTAAGGAGTCTTGTCGTCTGAGACCTTGTAGACAGTCTCCTTCGTTGGAATCCCGGTCGTACACGAAGACTTTGAAGCGGGAAGAATAAGACCGTAGCTGTTCAAGCCAATAAGCGTCAGTCGGGACGATCAGATATAGAGAGGAGGGGATGTGGCGTACGCAGAAGCAGCGAGGAGAGTCGAAGCTTTCTTCAGTTCTTCGTCGATTAGGTTCTCCTTGACTGGTTTCGAGGGTGCAGCTTTCGCGGCGGTACGTTTCTGTTGTTCGCTCTTTGTTATCCTGACATCGTGAACGTCCTTAATCCTACGAATCTTGACGGCGATAGTACCGACGTTCTCGAGAGTTTTGGTAGACTTGGTAGCTTTCGACTTGTCGTCAGTAGTCGCTATTGAGCTGAATACCAGGGCTCGCCTTTGACCCTATAGTATCACAAGCCGTATTTTCAGCTGCAGGTCTATCTGTGAAGAGTCTAAAGGAAGCGTAGCCCACCTGTTCGTCTTTGCGACTCGACCAGACAGTTTGACGTTTCGCTGAATCTTTCGCGGATTGGAACAGGGGGTCGTCTTTGAGCAACCAGTCACGATAGATCCTATAAACACAGACACATGTCAGTCGGTTGAAAGCCGACAGACACGAGATGAAAGGCAGAACGCACTTTTTTCCATCCAAAAAAAGACAGAATTCGTAAGGTCTTGCGATCTTATCTCGACCGTCGTAGAGATGGACCTACAGAATAAGACTTGTCAGTTCCTTTCTCAATTGTGGGAAAGTCTTGCAAGAGGGTGCAATACTCACCTTGTACTCTTTACCCTCGATTCCAGCGATCTCACCGAACGCATTTGCGCGTTCTTCTGTGTCTTTCGTGAACACAGGTAAGACCTTACCTCCAAGTGACACCCACATCTTGACATCAGGTTCTTGTGGTGCAGAGCTAGCAAGGGAAAGGGAAAGGAAACCAAGTTGAGTGAAGAACGAAGAGATAGGAGAGAGAACGTGAAGAAGGAACATACAGGCATAGGTATTCCTTCGGTAGAGTGATCGAAGTAGTCATCTTGTATGTCCTAATAAAGCTTGAAGGTCGAGAACTGGTGAGGCGAGAGAGAAGATTGAAAACCTTGGGGAGAGTCGAGGGAGGTTAAGGCGACCGCTGGCGATGCGAGGAGAGCTTGGGATATCCGTGGGTAGTCCGAGAAAGCTGCTGGATCAATGAAAGACGCGAAAAAGCGAGGTTCGGGAACTGAAGTGAGTTGAGAAAGGGAAAAAGAGAGAATCGATTGAAACTCTTTGCAAACCTTTAGACAGTCGGAGACAAATTCAACCTTGACACCTTTCCGTGAGACGGAGTGAGAGAAACTCCCGTAGGTAGAGTATTGAAATCTAAACGAAAGTGAAGATGCTCTTCTCTTGCGAAGAACGACAATTTCGCATCTCGAGCTTTCCCAAAACTCACGTACTTTCGTCAGTAGTAGCAAAGCCAATGTGAAAACAACAGTAAGACGACTACAGCTCGATTTGATCCCTTTCCCTGTTCTCCTTCTCTAGCTTCTCTCGTTCAAGCATTCTCTCCTCCTCTTCCTCCGCACCTTCTTCATCGAAATCAATGTGAACCCTCTTCCCCTTGTCGATTGGTGGTCGTCCTTCCCAGTCGAATGGCGGTCCAGGTGAGACTTTCGGTTTGATGTCGCTCGTTTTCGCTTTCTTTGCCAGGAGACGAGCTTTCTTTTCTTCGAGCATCTTGAGTTGAGCTTCGATATGCTCATCGCTGTCCTCGTCGCCGTTCTCGAGAGCATCCGAAGATCGTTTGCGACCGTGAGCGGTGGAAGAGCTGGCGAAGGGTTGGTCTGATTCCTCGCCTAAACGAAAAAGGGACTCAGTCAGACCGGACTGCGAACAGCTGAGACAAACGCCTCCCTTCAGAACAGTTGAATGAGACTCACTGAGGAAGAGCTCGTCTTGGACCATGACTAGAGAGTGAAGAGGGATCAGATCGATCTCTCACTTGCTATTCGTTTCAGATCAGACTCACCTGAAGAGCAGACACGTAGAGTATACGTCAAGTAAGGTACATCAACGTCGGAGTATTCGTACGTTGTTTCCTTGCTTTTCGGTTTCGTGAAGTTCTTGCGACCATTCGAGGCAACCAACGATCCTTGTCTGCGGTACTGAGAGCGGCGTGAGCGAGAGCTCCTCTTGAGTAGATCAGTGAACGGACGTACCCAGCAGCAGATAGATGCGTAGCTGCTTTCTTCGAGTCCTCAGCGATGAGGTCCTTTTCAGGAGCCCGAGGCATCGGATACATTTCGTCGTATTGTCGCTCATATCGCTCTCGCTTGGTGATCCGTGTGTCGCGAATGCTCTTGATCCTCGAGTACTCGACGCAGATGGTCCCAGCGGAAGAGAGAACAGAGGGATCTCGGGTAGCTTTCGGTTTGTTGTCCGTCGTCAGAATCTTACCGAACGCGAGGGAACGCTTCTGATTCTGAAGGCAGTCAAGCTGACAGTCAGATAAGTAAAAGGTGGAGGGGGGTAAAAGAACGATGCTCGTACCCTGTGATCCTTTCGAGTCGACCAGGTCGTCAAACGACCCTTCGAATCCTTGGGAGAACCGTAAAGCGAATCCTCTTTCCTGTGCCAGTTCGAAGCAACCCTGATCGAAGCTCGAGTAGACACGTCAGATCAATACAAGGCGATCAGACGGAGGGGACTCACTCCTCGCCATCCAAACGAAGAAGGCATTCATAAGGGCGATTCAGTTTGTCTCGCCCGTCGTAGAAGTGAACCTGGTCGGCACGCCCATGTCAGCCTCGCATGCATAGGGAAGGTTTAGAAGAAGCAGTACGGCTCACCTTGTACTCTTTCCCCTCGATTCCAGTGATATCGCAGGTGATGTTCGCCTGATCAGTGGCATCTTCCTTGAAGACCGATAGCACCTTGTCTCCAACCGTTACCCATATCTTGACCTCGGGTTCTTTCGGTGAAGATCTAGGTAACGAGGTCTTGTCAGAAACGAATTGAGGGAAAACGAGAAGGGCAGACACTCACAAGTATTCCCATTGTTGAGGAAGCGTTATTGACATCGGTACTTGCTCTCTGACTGCCCAAGCTATCTGTACAGGTCGAGAGAATGGGGAAGAAAGAGGAGAAAGGAGCAAGAGCGGCTCGAATAGCAAGTCCGGTCGGCTCCTCGGACTAAAGGTCAGTCGTTACCGCACACGAGTCCACACATCTCTGGCTCCTCATACGGTAAGGGAAGAGCCCAGATACATATCGGTAGGAGTGGGAAGAAGTTGATGCGAGTCGTGTGGAGATGAGGTGTTTTGACGAGAACAGCGTGAACAGAGGTACTATTGCTCCTAGCACTTCAGAGTAGCTGATTGTAAGGCATAGAGCCAAAGATTAGCTCATCAGCGGTGTTGGCAGAAGCGAGGGGAGATGGTCAAGATGAAGGAGAGCGAGTCCACTTCCTATCTCTTACACCTCACTCGACCCCACTCAGAATGGCACAAATACGACCCACACCCGAGGTAATGGCTCTAGTAGCTCCCCCTTCATTCAGCTGGATGCGAATCTTCCTCTCTCTCCTCGTCCTCCTCATATTCCTTCTCATCGCTCTCTTCTCCCCCAAATCAGCCAAACCAATCTCGATGAAGAAGGCAAGGAGTGGTGTGAGATCTGTATTGCTGGTAGGTCCTTTAGCGAGTGGGAAAACAGCTTTATTCTCAAAGGTTCGCTCTTGCTCTCATCCTTTCTTCCGGTGGAGAGCTGATCTAGCCAAGACGACAGCTCGTATATGGTCACGCACCACCGTCCCATACTAGTATGAAAGAGAATGAAGGCGTTGTGAGGGAAAAGTGGGGAGGTTCAGAGCCTTTGGCCGATGAATTGGATGAGAAGAGCGAAAAGGCAGAGCAACACGAGGTGAGTTTCTGTTAGTCCATCCAACGAGACCCATCGTTGACTCCTGTCAGCGTCTCACAGCCCTCGGCCGTCGTTCTCGCTCAACCTCTGCATCTCGTCGATCTTCCTGGCCATCCTCGTCTCCGAACTCGATCTCTCGCCCAATTTCTCCCTGCCGCCGATGGCATAGTGTTTGCAATCGATGCCGCTATCGGCTTGACCGGGAAGAATGTGCGAGACGCTGGAGAGTGAGTTCAACTTCTCTCGTTTCACACCGCAAACTTTCACTGACTAGCTCCTTCGACAGACATCTTCACGTTCTCCTCTCCCTCCTCTCCCTTCTTTCATCTCGTCGACCTTCCGCTTCTATGCCTCCTCTCCTTATCCTTCTGACCAAATCCGATCTTCTCACTTCCTCAACCTCTTCCTCAATTCCGACCAAGACCAAATCTCCCTCTCTCACCCTCGATCGAGCCAAGCAATCACTTGCCCGCGAGCTCGAACGACGAAGAGCTGCATCTTCCGCTGGTATTACATCAGCCGGAGCTAAACTCGAGGGATTAGAAGCGATTCCTACGGGAGCATCGAACTCGTCCATCTTCAAATCGATCCTATCTGCTTTCGGACTCGGCGCTCCTACAACAACAACGACCGAGAGCGTGGAAGGACTGCCCAGTGACGAGGCAGAGTTATTATCGAATGAGGATGCATTCCCATTCGAGGGATCGTTTGAATGGGAGAAAATCGAAAAGGGTTTAGGGATCGAGATTAAGTGGGGAGTTGCGAGCTCGACGGATAAGTCGCAAGAAGGTTTGGCGAAACTGTGGGATTGGATTGAGAGCGATCTGTAGATCGAATAAGTTACAAAGTTTTGGTTACAACAAAATTATTTCCCCTAGTCTAAGCTGTACAATGATATCCCAACTGCTAATAATGATAATAATGATACACTACTCTAGTCACTCCCCATGCTCCGATCGCAATCACAGCTCGACTCGAGTCCAAACAAGTTTCTCCGGCTCCTCGAATTTCTTCGCTTCCCTCTTCTGCTGGATCTCGTTGGTCACCATCTTTCTCATCTTATCGACCATCCTTTCCCCTATCCCACTACCTCCACTCGCTGACCCGAACTCTCTCCCTCGCTTCAAGTGCGGACGACCTTTCTTTGCAAGTGCGGTCTCCAAAGCTGCCTCTTTTGATATCGTTCGATCTCTCCAGCTTTTCCGTGTTCGTCCAGTCGAAGGGGTAGACATCGTAGTGGTCGATGGGAGAGCATGTCGCGATACCCAGGGGAGTCGAGGAGCTCTTGAGGGGAGATGGAGAGCGGAGGAGAGGGAAGAGAGAGCCTCTTTGTACGGCAGACGAGGGGGGTGTGTCGCAGAGGCTGAGGAAGCGGTAGCAGTAGTTGTACGGGAAGTGATGACTGGTACCCAGTGAGGCGTCGTAGTTGGTACAGGCAGCCAAACGAGTTTCGAGGTGGTCGACGTCGAGGAGATTGAGGTCTTGCTACTCGAGTGAGACGATGTCGATGTGACTCGAGATGTAGCCATCGAAGAGCTGACTGGAATCGGTCTACTTGGTGATGAAGTTGACGACGACGAGGCGAGTTGAGTCGAGGTCGAGCTCTTTGCACTTGAAGAGGGGGGTTTCGAAGTCTCAATCGCAGTGGTTGACACAGCTGAGGTAGCGAAGGATGAGGAAGTCGATGAAGTGATCGTAGTGCTCGGGGCAATGGCTGGGACGGGGAGAGGGAGGAAGATGTCGTCCTGAGGACCATTGAAGAATCTGATTCGATTGAACGAAGGTGAGTCACATCTCGCGGATCATGTCAGACTCGACACTCACCCAAAAGTGTCGTGATAGCCTGGTCGATCGTCGTTCGAAGTCCACGGGACGTTAACCTGTAGGAAATCGGTCAGCGAAAAGTTTCGCACAAGCCTCGAAAGCGGAATCATCAACTCACAGGATAGTTATAGGTAGAGATGAGACGCTTCGCTCCTCTTGTGCAGTCGTCTCGAGAGTCAGGACAGTATACTGGATCGTTAGGAGGAGCGATAGGTTGTGCGTCGACAGGTGAATTCGTGACCTTGCATCGGAACTGAGATCATCCGTTCCTTCTCTGATTAGCTTTCGGCTCGAGCTGCGCCATAGAAAGTTGAAAAGCTTACAGGAGTGTGATACGCATTTCCTACGCCCGTCTGAGGCGACCAGACCTAAACAAAGCGAAAAGCGTAGAAGTCAGGCGAGTTCGTCGAACGTTTGTATACGGGAGTGAGCCGAGCTTACCCATCCACAGATACAGTATTCACCTGTACACGACGGCATCGCCGCAGGAACCGCAAACGTCGTATTCCGGGTGAGGATGCACTCCGCTTGAACTGAGAAGATGACGAAGTCGTCCATTGTTGCATCGTTTGGATCCATGACGTCCGCGACTATCGGCTAAAGTGTCAGTATTCACAGTAAGGTCGAGTAGAACAGACGAAATGATACTCACTACCGATAGCACAACCGCTCAGCAAATCTGGATTGACGATTTCAGCGTCTGGATCGGCATGATATGGCCCGGGCTCATCGCAAGCGACGTTTCCGTTTGGATCCGAGCCATCCATCGTAGTGTACTCTGGCGCACACGCGATTTCGAGGGTAAAGTTCGATCCCGCTTTCAGAATCGCAACTTCTCCCTCTTCTGGAGGAGCATTTCGGACTTTCGGGCCTCTGAACCACTGTATAATGTTGTGAAGGACGTCAGTAGAACATCAGCGAGCTCGGATTTGAGCAGAACGAGGCGAGAGAAGGTCAAACAAACCCAATCGTCGAATTCGAGTCCGGGACCTAAGGGAGCAACGGGGTCCTGCAAGCCACGATATTGATTCGGTCCTCCATACATCGCCGACAAGAACGGTCTACGATCGTTTGTGAACGAATTAGCTACGCGTTATTCGAAACATCTTCGAAAAGAACGCGAAATGAACTGGACTCACGACATGTGAGCTTGAGTGGAAGCGAGAACATTGAGAAGTATCAAAAGCTTGTGCATAACTATCGAAGCAGGAAACAGATGAGATGCAGGAAGTTGGAAGAAGAGGAGAAATCTCCGCCAGAGGACGCGTTTGAAGCGTGTCTAAATTACTCGTGACTATTTGTTTGGTCGTTGTCGAGCACCAATGTATACTAGGAAGAAGATGAGCACCTTCAGCGTTTGACTGAACGGGAATCTTGCAAAGAGATGAAAAGCTCCAACTCTCGAATTTTGAAGGCTCTCAATCTTCGTACTCAAAAGGCTCGCTTCGTGAAAGTGAATGGTATCATGATGTGTAAGATTGACAAAGGTGGTTTGAACAAGGGTATATATAATGGGAATATTTGGGGATTGAGAGATTAACTTGTACAACTTCTTTGAATCGTGAATCGGATAAACTTCGTACTTCTTTGCCATGCCCTCTTCACGTCACTTCCTGATGATCATCGCCATCCGCCGACAAACTCGTAAACTCCATTTAGCAGAATCCACCGAGACCCAATAACAGCTCTGCACATTCTCGTTCATCATCTCCAGGCTTCGATAGCTCTCTTGCTTCGACTTGTTCCACTGCGCTGCGTAACGCAAAGTAACCTCCATTGATCGACGAGGGCGAGTCAACCGTAACAAGGGAATCGGTGGTCGAAGCGGTCGAAGTCGAGGAGAAGGAAAGTTCAGCCATCGAGTCGTCTCCTTCGTTTTCTTGCGATTGTTGCGTCGAGATCGAAGTGAGAGCCGAGGAACGCCTTCGTTTGGTCGCTCGTTCTTTTGCTGGATCTTGGTTGAGTGATCGTCGGCGAGAAGAGGGAATCGAGGATTGTTGAAGCGAAACGCCTTCATTGATGATTCTTGCTCGTTTACGCTCGAGTGCGTTGAGAGCACAGGCGTTATCGGTTCCAGATGTCGCAGCTTCGGCGGTTTGAGCGAGAGAGGGAGAGTTGCGGGAGAAGGTTCGGGAGGAGAGGGGAGCTGACATGGGAGAGAAAGGGTTGTCGCGAGCGTGTGAGTTGGCGAGAGAGGTCGAGATCGATAAGGGAGAGGATGAAGAGGACGCAGTTCCGTGGTACGAGTTTGATCGAAGGAGAGCGATACGAGCTTTCGCTTTTGAAGGGTCTCCTTCTCGACCGCTCGAGCCGTGGAAGCTTGCACCGAGGGACTGCGAGTGCTGAAGTGGTGGCCGTTTCGATGCGAAGGCCGAGGGAACGAAGGAACCGGAAGTTTGATCGTCTTCGTCCGAATCTTCGTCAGCCGTAGCGAGGGTGGCTTTCAGTGTTGCGTGATCGTGGTCGAAGATGCGAGTTCGAATGGGAGGAGCTGGTGAAGATGCTGAGGGAGGATCGCTCTGCATGTGTTGGAGAAGGTCTTCGGCAACTTTCTTCGAACCGTCTACTTTCGTTCCTTCGCTCGATGTCGTCTCTTCCACACTCCGTCTTCGAGCCATTGTTTCCTTCCACGTTGTCAATCCTTCCCGACTGGCTGAACCTTCTGCCATGTCGAAGAGACCTCCATTCGAGCTTGAGGCACGACGAGTGAGATCAGGTCGACGAGCAGAGATGACGGCGAGAGTCAGTTTAGCTGCCTGAGTCGATGGTTGGCATCCAACAGAGGAAGAACGAGCAGAGGTGGGCTTCGGTTTTGGTGGAGAAGGAGGAAAGTCGAAGGAATGGGTGAGAGAGGGAGTTCGAGCGAAAGGTGCGTGAGATCCTAGAGGGCGTTTTCGAACGTGTTTCTTCGCGGCGATGATGCTCGAGTTCGATGATCGGTGGAGAAAGACGGATTGGTGGGAAGAGGAGGGAACAGATGAGGAAGCGGAAAGTTGACCAGCGAGAGCGGCAGATTGTTGCGAAGATGGGTAAGAGTAGACGTAAGGTTGAGGGGCTTGCTGAACACTCTGAGGTGGAGAATTGACCAGAGGAAGAGAGGTATTCTCCTTGTTCGAAATGGTCGCAGGAGCGGAAACCACCGAGTACAAATCGGACGACGAAGGAAGACCTTTGAGTGAAGAGAGTGAGGACGATAGAGGGGGACGAGAGGCAGCAGTCGTAGAGTATAATGGCAGTTGCGGAGAGGGGAGAGGGGACGAGGAGAACGAGAGGGACACTCCGTCAAGATCCTTCGGAGATGAAAGGTCACCACTCGCGACCGACGACGAAGCGCTACTTCCAGCTTGCGACGACGAATCCTTCTTGTCCTTCTGCCTGTTGCAAGTAAAAGAGTACAGAGGTCAGCTAACTTGACTTCGAAAAATCGCGGGGATTGCAGATCAAAACATTCGACAAAAAAAACCCATTTAGACTTACCTACGATTCTGATACCATACTTGAATAGCCCTATTCGTCATTCCCAATCTCTGAGCAACTTTCGCGCGTTCACCTTGATCCGGTTTCGGGTTGAGGCGATATTCTTCCTCGAGAATCGCGAGTTCCGTTGGAGAAGTTCTTCGGCGGCGTTTTGGAATAAGGGGGTTCTCCGCAGTTCCTAAAGAGTCGTTTTCAATAGTTTCCGAACACGATTGAGCGGGAGGAGAGGGGGAAACGCGCGGTGTTGTCGAAGTTGAAGGAGCTGCGATGTTTTGAACGAGGTCGTGACTTTGTGAGACTGCTGTTGGGTATTGGGAAGGGGTTACTGGGTATAGTTGAGAGTCTGACTGTTGTGCAATTTGAGAAGCTGGTGATGGTGATCGAGTTGGCGACTGCATGTTTAGTGAAGAGAGAGGAGGAGGTTGAGGGAAAGAGAAAAGAGATAAGAGCGTGTGAAATTGCCGTGTGGGCGTATATAGTGAGTTGGACAGTCGAGGGAGTTGATAGAGGAAGGGATTGAACTGAGAGGAGGAGGAGAGGCAAAGATTGAAATAAAAAGTTTGGCGAAGAATCCAAAAAATGTCCAGCGCGACGACGACTCCTCACGCGACTCGCCTACACTCACTCCACTCACTTGACTCCACCTCCTTCAAATCAATATGCAAGCGCGACCACTGTTCGGAGGAGCCGTTTCCTGTTCTCTACCTTCTGCTTTCCTCGATGCAAGGTGAGAGCATCCACACCTTATTTCCCTCTCGATCGCATACACTTAGCTAACCTCCCTTACTGCTCATCAGTGATCTGAGACAAGTCCCAGATGCTCAGGAAGTCTTCCTGTCACCAGATTCAGATCTCAGTTTGATTGTCGAAGTGTTGGAGTTGGTCAAGGAGGAAGGTGCAGCTGATAGCTTGGAGGCAGCAATGCGGTACGTACAATTGATCTGTACTTTATAAGAGGGATCAGGAGTGAGCTCGAGAGCTGACTGTTGGAGAATGGTGCTAGATTTCACTTCTCCTCCCTCGCTCACGATAACACGGCTCTCTCTTCCTCGATCACCTCAATAAACCTCCCTACGACATCAACGACACCGGCGAGCTCATGTGACCCGGACGTGCAAGGACCGACGGTACTTATCGGAGAACAAACCGTCTCAAAGTTCAACAAACCATCAGAAGAAGCAGATACCGTTCTCATCCAGTTCGCTCTATGGCGCATCCCGGACAAGAACGCCGACGTCACCCTTTGTGTCAACTACCCGATAAGAATGGGAGAGTCAGGGGAAGAGAGGGATCCGGAGGAAGCGAAGAAAGTGTTCGAAGAAGCGGTCAGATCGTTCCAAATCAAGGATTTCAACCTCTTTGCGGGTTAAAGCTTGAGGGGAAGTGATAGAATGTACATATTGACCATATAATGCAGTGATAGACATCGATCAACGTTGACTTGCCGAGAGAAACGAAGAAAATGAAACAGATGAAACAATCTTGTCGATCTTGACTGAGCCGGAACTGGTCTCTCTACCTCTGCTGGCCGCTGATGCTGTCGTTTCGTAGGTGTAAGGCTGCTGTCGACGAGAAGTTGAGAGGAAAGCATGATGTTGTCGCTGCGATCAGATTATCATCGCTGTTCTTTCATTCTCGCTAATTCCTCGACACTCTTCGCCTCTCAAGCTGCCGGTCAACTCATCCGATACTGCACAACATCTGGACCCGGATCAGCGTAGGCCACCCTCGACCGAGTGAGGCTCCGATTCACTCCCCACTCCTCTTCATCTTTTAGGGGAAAGGAACAATGGCCGATAGGGAGCAGAAGCGTCGTAGGCTGAATCCGATAGGTACTTCGTCAGCTAGTAATGGCCTCACGAGCAATCAGCAACCTCCTAGGCCTCGTCCTCCTCTCACAACGTCTCCTTCTCATCCTGTTTCTTCCTACTCGACTCCTCCCTTCCGAGAAGCAGCTCGTTCACCCAAATCAGTACTCAAACCTCTTCCTCCTACTTTCCCCACCGACCATACCTCTCTGGCCTCTTCAAGTTCAGCGACAGAGGATTCAAGGTCTCTCGGAACTTTCACTTCGGGAACCGGTGAACCTCATTCTACTGGACCAACAAGACCAAAGCTATTATCGAGTAACAGTGGGGAAACGATTCCGAGTTTAGTAGAGCCTGGAGATGAGATCAAGGTTGACGGATATCGAGACGGTGAGTAAAATCTTTCTCTTCTCATCTTCGTAGCTGGTACTGAGCAAGGCCGATTCGTAGTCCGGGTCATTAGTGTCCACTACGATGATATCGTCGCCTGTAGGGCGCACAGTATCGCAAGAGGGGATCAGCGAGTCGCTCTCAAGTTTTCGTTATCAGCGAAACCTTCGGCTGCTCAACAATTCAAGGCGGAAGCGACATTGTTGAATCGATTGAGGGATGCTGGAGTTCAAAACATTTCGAAAGTGATAGGGAGAGAAAGCGGGAGATACGGAACGATGATGGTGGTGGAAATTTCGGACGTTCGAACTTGGACAGAATTGTTCAAGCTTCGAAGTCGCTCTCCAATACCTTACTGGTCGAACCCGCAAGAACTCGTTCGTGCAATCGACTCCGCTATTCGACTTGTCACTCTCGTCGCATCGATTCACAAGCAGAACTACGTCCACAATTCGATTCGACCTTCGACTGTCTCAACTTCGATGTTCGCCGAAATCTACCTTCACGACTTCTCCTGTGCTTTCTCGACTGGAGGACCTGAAGGAGACTCTTCGCCGATACGAGAAAGGGGAATGAAGGAAGAAAGTTTACCGTATTTGTGAGTCTCGAGTCCTCGTCAGCAGTTATCTGTTAAGCTCTAGCTGATGCGATCTCATCCGAGATGCACAGAGCGCCAGAGTGTAGTGGAAGAGTTGGAAAGAGTGCAGACTATCGAAGCGATTACTATTCGATAGGAGCGACTTTCTTCGAAATCTTCACCGGTCAAACCCCTTTCCTTCAATCTAGCGATCCACTAGAAATCGTTCACGCCCACATCACAAAACGACCTCCTCTGATGGACACTATCGATCGATCCCTTCCCCACAGTCTCGCTCTCATTGTCGCCAAACTCCTCGAGAAATCGCCAGATGCTCGTTACCAAACTGCTCAAGGCTTGACATTCGATCTTGAACAAGTCAAAGAGTCAATCTCTATTCCTACTCCAGGGTCTCCTCTCAGCTGGCCACTTTCACCCCTCAGTTCCGCTCCTACACCCACTCTCCCCCCTGCAAGTCCCGGTCTCTTCCCGTTCAACGCCCCTTCCTTCCCTTCCGACTTTGCTATCGGGGCAATCGACGAATCAGCCAACTTCAGATTGCCTCCAGCCTCGACCCTATTCGGTAGGGAGGAAAGTGTTAGAAGTTTGAGGGAGAGTTACGAGAGGGTCAAGATTAGCAATAAGCCGGGAGTAGTAATCGTTAAAGGTCATTCGGGGATAGGGAAGACTTCACTCGTCGAAACGCTTCGTGCGCCGACATCACAGAATCGAGGTCATTTCACAAGCGTCAAATTCGATCGTGAGTTCGAGTGAAATCGTGCCTTTTGACTCGATCCTTGTTACTAATGCTGAGTTGCTGTCGATAGAGATCAAATCGCCTGTACCGTTCTTCGCCATCACTCAAGCTCTCAATGGTCTCTTTCGTCAACTCCTTTCCGAACCCGAGGCTCGACTAGCGGTTTGGAGACGACGACTACAACGAGGTCTCGGAAAAGAAGGACGAGTTCTGGCCGACATGCTTCCTGCGCTCGAGAACGTCTTCGAACGAGGATGGCTCGACAGCCAACCTGCCGTTGCAGTTCTCGGTGCTCATGAGAGTGAAGATCGTTTTCAAACCTTGGTCCAAAAAGTTCTACGAATCTTCGCTCGAGCCGACAAACCCCTCATCGTTCTGTTTGACGACCTACAATGGTCGACAACTTCCGATATCGCCTTCATCCGATCGCTCGCCATGCTAGGAATCGCCAATGATCAAGATCCTCTGACTTGCAAGATGGCGAATCCGATGCTCCTTCTTTGCGCATGGAGGGACAACGAAGTCGACTCGAACCACATCGTAGAAACGGAACTCGTACCTAAACTCCCCACTGTCGACCTCACACTCACTCTCGAACCACTTAGCCTGAACGCAGTTGCAGCTTTCGTCAGCGCAGCTCTTCGTAACCCTTCTTCGTCTGCCGACGTCGCCTCTTCTGTTACTTCCCACAAGATCAACCACGACGTCAACCGTCTGAGTCAGCTTGTACTGGAGAAAACGAGAGGTAGTCCCTTGTTCGTTGCTCAAGTATGTTCTCCTCATCGATCATCCCCAAAAATTCTTCACTCCTTAAGCTGATCAAAACCGATTGACTGTTGGTAGCTCCTGAAGTCGTTCAACGCGGAAGGTCTCTTCACTTTCAACTTTCAAACTCGTCAATGGAACTTCGACCTCAACCTCATCGCATCGAAATCGGTTTCTTCCGATGTAGTCGACCTCCTCCTCGTCCAGATTCGCAAGTTCTCTCTTCGCTGTCAAGACATTCTCAAGGTCGCCGCGTGTCTAGGCAGCGAAGAACTACCAGCAACGTACCTGGCTCAAGCTGCGGGACAGACGGTAGCTGAGATCGCTCGAGACTTGTCGGAAGCTGTCAGCGAAGGGTTGTTGGAGACTCAAGGATCGATTAATCCAGTAACGATAGATGGACTTGTAGCGATGGAGGTGGACGGAGCCGAAAAGACGAATGGACGACCTCGATCAAATAGCACTCCTCGACCCTCAATCATTGAACCTCCTTCCGTACCTGAACGATATCGCTTCTTCCATGATCGTTGTCAACAAGCTGCCTACGCTCTCATTCCTCCAGCATCTAGAGGTCCTCTTCATTACGAGATTGGTCAACGTTTAGCCGATTCGACTACCGAAGCAATGGTCAATGATCGTATCTTCGATCTCGTCACTCAGCTCAATCACGGAATGCGAATCCTGAAGACGCCGGAAGAACGAGATCGATTGGCAGAATACAACTATCTGGCCGGTGCGAAAGCGCAACTTTCGACTGCTTTCGAAGCTTCGAGAATCTACCTTCAGACCGCATGGGACCTTCTCGGAGCTGGAGGTTGGACACAACAACCGGAACTCATGGCGAAAGTCACAGAAGCTCTCGTCAACGTCGAGTACAGTTTGACGTGAGTTCAAGTCCATTTCCGTGATGTGTCGCTGGACTGATTTACGAAACTCTCATCTAGCGATTACGCCGCTGCGATCGAATACATCCGCATCTACCTCGCGCACGTTCCTGACGTCGTTGCCAAGTTGCGAGTATACTCTACTTCAATCCGTTGTGCCTCGGCGACTGGAGATTCGGCAGAAGCAATTCGACTGGGGCGAGAAGCACTCGCAATGGCTGGAGTTGTCCTTCCGGAACTTACAGAGAAGGCGGAAGAAGTCGAAAAGGAAGTGCGGAAGCGACTTGCGCTCGATCTCGAAACTATCAAGGCAAGTTTCGCTTTTTCTTTCTCAAAGAGTTCGAGCGATTTTTTTTTGTTAATCTCACACTGTATCGCCACGCAGTCGCTCGCAGCTTTTTCCCGCAACACCGATCCAGTAGCTCGAGGCTGTCAATCGATTCTCGCTGCTCTTGTTCCTCCGATCTACTTCGTTCGAATCGACCTCCTCGGTGCTCTTTCCTCGCTTTCGCTCGATCTCTCCGTCCAACATGGACTCGACGACAGCGGCGCATTCATGCTGACTCTACACGCCATTCTCGTACGGAACAAGTATCGCGAACACTCTGAATCTCTCGCTTACGGTAAAGCCGCGATCGAATTCTTCAATCGATATGGTGGTACTCCCCTCGCTTGTCCAACGTATAAAGTGAGTTCATTCGAATTCCAATCTCCGTCGAACGAATCGAGCTTACCCTTCGTCTCACAGGTCTACTCGAGTCATGTCGCTGTTTGGTCCGTTTCAATAGCAGAAACTCTTCCAACCTTCCGACATGCTCTCGCTTACGGCCTGGAGTATCGAGATGCCGAGTACGCTGGTTTTGGCTGTGGCGAATACTGTCGTGAGTTTCTTCGCCTCCCAACACTGTAACGAACAATTAGACTGATCGGCACTCGACATTCACAGTCTATTCGATGTTTGCGGGTGTTCCTCTCCCCGAGATCGAGAGTGAGATTGAACGATATGGTCTCTTCGTTCGCAAGTTCCGACATGAGATTAGTACAACCTGTACGTTTCTCGATAAAAGGTTACCCTTTCTACTCCTTGCCTGATTCACTTTTTCTTCACAGATATCGGAGTATGTCAGCAGTTCATCGCTTGCTTGACGGGTCGAGCCACAGACCCTCTCGAAATCGAAGGAGAAGCATTTACCTCGAGCGATTATCAACTATGCAAAGACAGGCGCTGTACGTTTTCAATCATCTTATACTGTCCCCTGGACGTAGCTGAGCTTATTCTATTGACTAGATGCGCTGTCACTCCACATGTTTCACATGTTGCGACTCATGGCTTGTGTGTTCTTCGGAGATTATGAACGCGCTAAAGAATCGATCGGGATCGGAAGAGAACATCTCTCAGGGGCGAGTCTCCTTCTCTCCTTTTCTTGATCTCTCTCCTTGCACTGCTAACGCCGATGTGCCGCTTCGTTGTCAGGCCTCTGGACTCCTCTACCCGGTTCTTTTCCAAGTCTTCGAAGCAGTTGCGTTGTACAATCGATACTCGACTCTCAGCCAGGAGGAGCTCGCCATCATTTCGGAAACTACTTCTCTCATCACCGACCTCGCCGAGGCTCAAGCATCGTCTTTCCGACCTCTCCTCCTCTGGCTGCAGGCCGAAGCAGCACGAAGTACGGGAGACAAGAAACGAGCTCTTGCTCTGTACGACGAAGCGATCGAAGTTGCCGCGTCGAGTGCCCTGCTTCACCTCGTCGCCGTTCTCAACGAAAGAGCAGCCATTACGCTCGACAGCGTCAAACTCGCCTCGGGGTGAGTCTCAAGCTTTATCGACCTACGCTATGTTTTACTGACGTCTAGCAATTCTCGAATAGGTACCTTATCGAGGCCTATACCTTCTGGACGAAATGGGGATGCACTCCGAAGATTCACCAACTCGAAACAAGCTATCCCTCGATCGTCTTCCCGACTCCTGCACCTAACAGTGCGGTTTCTCACACCATGTCGTCTGTTCCATCTTCGAATGGCATCGTCGAAGGTCGTTCTCACAGCAGTGAATCGATCTCGTACAGTCGGTCACATCAAGTTTCTATCGACGAGGATATCAGCTCGCATCGGTCCTCATGGCTCGCTTCGAATCACACTCCTCTCCCTCCTCTCGGTCGCAGACCTTCGGCTCCCGATCGTTCAGACTCTCGCTCATACGGCTCGCAAGAATTCGACGACCTTGATCACCATGACTCTCACTCGGGCCGCAGTGTCGATCGCTCCGACAGCTACAGTCGATCGCATCTCGCCACCGAACTCGACCTCCGAACCGTCATCACCGCTTCGAGCGTGATCAGCGGCGAGCTCTCGGTTGATGGGTAGGTTTCGTCTTTTGCTTATTCATCGATCGGAGGATGAAGCTTACATTCTGGTGTTCTGATAGTGTCGTCTCAAAGCTGCTAAACCTCTCGCTTCGGACCGTTGGAGCCGAAGTTTGTCTCCTCGTACTCGACAAAGGTGGAATCCTTTGTGCCGAAGCGATTGCCAGATCCGACGTCAGCTCAGTCCAGCATCTTCGACGAGCCGACTCTATCGACCTTCAACCTGCACAGTACCCGACCAGCGTAATCAACTATGTCGCTAGAACGAAGGAAATGGTTGTCAACTCCCTCGACTCTTACGAACTCGTTCCCGATCCATATCTCGCTCTTCACAAACCTAAATCGATACTATGTCACGCTCTCGTCGCGAGTCAATCGCGAGTCATCGGGGTAGTATACATGGAGAATTCACAAACCGCTAACGCTTTCGTAAGCTCTCTCTTCTGCCCTCGCTCTCACACTCTCTGTGCTCCCTTTACTCGTGCCTTGCTCTGGTTGACCCTTTCAACTGAATAGACTTCGGATCGACTCGAGATCCTGTCTCTCGTTTCAAGTCAAGCAGCTTCGACCATCGAGAAAGCAAGACTTGTTGGCGACCTCAAGCGAACGAACGAGAACCTCAAGCGATCTCAAGCCGCCCTAGAATCCTCGAATCGAACACTGGAGACACGGATAGCTGAGAGAACAGCTTCCCTCCGAGCTGAAGTCAAGGAGAAAGAACGGGCTCAGGCTGAAATGAGAAAATCGAAAGAGGTAGCGGAGAGTGCGACGGCGATGAAGTCTCAGTTTCTTGCCAACATGTCACACGAGGTCTGTGCAAGTCGTTCTCTTCTCACCACTGCCGGTAACTGACTTGTTCTCGTATACAGATTCGAACCCCTTTCAACGCCGTCGTCGCCCTCTCCGGTCTACTACTCGAATCTTCCCTTACGCCCGTGCAGACAGACTATGTGGAGACAATCAAGAACTCTTCGCAAGAACTGCTCGTCGTCATCAACGATATCCTCGACTATTCGAAGATCGAATTGGATCACCTCGAGCTTTCGCAGGACCCTGTACAACTTCGTTCTGTCATCGAATCGGTCAGTCTGCATTCTTTTTGATAGAGACGAGTATATGTACTAATCACTTCTGTCTTGCAGTCCATGGATATGGTTGCTGAGCGAGCCGCTTCGAAATCTGTCGAACTTGCTCTTTTGATCGAGGAGGGAGACATCAACGTAGGCACAGATTCGTCTCAGAGAGTGTCTCTGTACCATAACTCACCACTGTGTAAGCCACACAGGTCTTCGGAGACCTCACGAGGTTACGGCAGATCATCGTCAATCTCCTTTCGAATGCTGTCAAATTCACCTCGAACGGCGAGATCACCGTTACTGCCTCGTCTACATCAACAGCCGCGGCCAATGATGGTGTTCCTCAATCCCGTTGTCGTATTAGCGTGCGAGACACTGGAATCGGTATCGCAAAGGAGAACTTTAACAAGCTTTTCCGGTTCGTTTCTGGATTATCCGGTTCATAGCGTCTAGTCGCTAACATGCTTTACTACAGCGTCTACTCTCAAGCTGAAGGTGCCGAGACGTCGAGAAACTTCGGAGGTACTGGCCTCGGACTGGCGATCTCGCGCAAACTCTCGAGATTGATGAACGGAGACCTCACTGTCGAATCAGTCCTGGGCGAAGGATCTACTTTCACCGTCGAATGGATCGCCCGAACCATCACTTCTCCCTCTCCTGACCCTTACTCGCCCTCGAACTGCCGTGACCTCGCCGGTCGTCGCTGCCTCGTCGTCGATTCGAACGAAACATCTCGCAAGGTACTTCGGCAACTCCTCGAATCGTTCGGTCTCGACGTCTCTGCACCTTCAGATCTAGGGTCTGCCTACGAACTCAGCATGAAAGCCGTCGAAGATGGAAAAGCCTTCGACGTCTTTATCGTGGACGCTTTCCTCCCATCTTTCGGAGCGCACACCCTCATCCGTCGCCTACGAGGTCGAGGTCTGACTGCCCCGACGATCGCACTCACGCGGATGGGATCGCCGATCTACGACGAGATTCGACAACTTGACTGCAAGTTCCTGATCAAACCGATCAAACGAAATCGACTTCATCACACTTTACGAACGATCTTCCCTTCGAACGATACTCCACGCATCTCTTCACCCGGACCCTCGAATCCAGCCTTCCCTACAAATCTGTCTGCTCGTATTCCTCTTGCGATTTTGTGTGCTGAGGATAATCCTATCAAGTGACTTTCTCGCTCTCATCTCGAATTCTTACCTTCAAATATTGACTCACTCCCTTATCGCATCTACAGTGTCAAGGTCATCACTCACTTACTCAAACGAATGGGCTATACGTGCGATATTGCGGAGGATGGCCAATTCGCACTCGAGAAAGCTCAGAAGAAACGCTACGATCTGATCCTGTGAGTTCGAGCTTTCACGTTGTCCATCGCAAAGGAACGCTCATCGTTTGTCACAAACAACAGCATGGACGTCAACATGCCGAATATGGACGGAATTACAGCTACGAAGAAGATCCTCGAACTCATGCCTGACCGCGCTTCAAGACCATTCATCTGCTGCCTCACAGCCAACGCGATGCTAGAGGATAAGAGTCGTTGTCTCGCAGCTGGAGCAGATGGATACGTCTCGAAACCTATCCTCGTCCCCGCTCTCGTCGAGGCTCTCACTCAAGCTGGAATTCGAAGAGGAACTCCCCTTCGACCTCCTCCTACGATGACGAATTCGCCAACATTCGAATTGGAACTACCTTTATCACGATTAGGAAGAGCAGGGAGGAAGGGCAGTGCAGGATCGGTCAAAAGCGTAGGAACCATCAGTTCGAACATCTCGAGTCCCTCAGGTTCACCTCTCGCAACTGCGACGAACTACAGCGAGGAGCCCGCGAAAGATGTCACTATGTCAGATGATGGAGTAGGAGCTCCTGAGAGTGTTGGAAGTGGAGCAAGTGCTGAAAATACGAGCTAATTTTGTCTATAGCTTTCGAAATTTTTGTTTATAGTTCAGTTGTTTGATTTATATCATTGTTGCCATAAAGTTTCCACATTGTATCTCGCTTTGTTCGAACCGTTCGAGGGGCGAGAGTCGAGAAGAGACGAGAATAATGTAGTGATAACAATGTGATTTCGATTCTTCTACCCAAGATGTAAGCTCAAGATGAAGCAGAGGAATGCGAAAGCGAGGCATAGTGAGTACAGTGGAACGAAACGGCAACGGCTGAAAAGAATATTGGAGAACAGAATGCGTGTTTGAGTTTGTGTAAATCGTTTGAAGTTTAGAGATCAATGAAGAGATGGTGTGTCGAAGGAAAGGAGGAAGGTCTTGAGGGTGAGGCGCGTTAGCGAGTGAGGGAGGAAGGGATGGTGTCGTGACTTAAAAAGAGTCTTATGCGACCCAGAAAGCGAGACCGACGATAAGGTAGAGAGCGACTGTTCGGAGGAAAATGACACTCAGTATGGTCCTCAGAAGATAATACTGAGTAAGAACCGTTGCACGAACCGAGCATGACGCCCTCGAGCCAGTGACTTGTTCCGTCACTAACGAGGAGATCGACGAGAAGAACCGAAACGAACAAGATGATTGTTTCGAAGTCTGTGAGGCGAAGATCAATCGATCAGTTTACGGACTGGGATGAGATAGATCGAGGGCGCGACTCACTCTCGAAGAACAAAGTCAAAGGTTGACCAATGATCCAAGCGACGATGACGAGGGCAGGAATGACACCGACAGCAATTTGAATCGAGGATCCGACGGCTACTCCAATAGTGATTTCCATTTTGCCTATTCACGAGTGGAAAGTCAACTTCTGTTTCGAGCTTTCGAAGAGTTTGGAGGAGGAGAAGAAGGCATACCCTTTGCGGCCATCCACACTGAGGTTACGTGCTCAGCGGCGTTACCGACGATGGGAAGCAAGATCAGACCGATGAAAGCTAAGAATGGGAAACGGGTCAGATCAAGCAAATACACGAGAGAAGACGGAGAAGACGAACCTTTGGGAATGCTGTAATCTTGAGCGAATTGGTCGATAGCTCCAACAACTGTACGTACCCACCAAGATCATCAGCCAAGATATCGCAGAGATGACTCGTTCGAGACCTACGGTAATCGGCACAGAAAGAAGTAACGACAGTGACAGCGACGAGCGAAATGACGGCAGCAGTAACGTTCATCTTGGCAGTTTCTTCTTCTTGCTCTTCTTCCGCTTCGAAGAGGTAGGCGTGGGAGCTGAGTTGGAAGTAGAGGTCTAAATGAGAAGCGAAGGGTTAGACGTCGAAGTTGCAGAAATGCGAGAGTGAGAGAACAGGACGAACAGCAAGCATAGCAGAGGATGAGGATCTGTGAAATGAAACGACCGTAAAACTCAGTATATCGTGATACAGGTTCAACTCGGATAGTCCACTCACAATGGCAGTTCCACGAGACAAAGTTAAAAGTTGTTGTAAATCTTTGCTCTTCTTGGCTAATTCGTCGAGGATAGTAAAACCACTTCCATCGTCTCGGTTGAGACTTCCATCAAGCTGACTCGCATGGAAAGCGGCGGGGATGATGAGGGTCGAGCAACCGAGAACCATAAGGGAGGAAGAAGCTTGAGCGGCGGTCATTTGGAACTTTTGTTCCTTGAACTTGAGTCCACCAGCGAGGAAAGAACAACCGAGTACGAGGAGCAAGTTGGAGAGGATCGAACCGAGAAGAGAGGTTTGGACGATTCGGAGTTCACCTCGGATCAAAGCGAGAATACCGACGATCAATTCGACCTGTTGCGCTTTCGAAATGAGCATTGGTTCGAGTCAGTAGATAGAAATCTACGCACAGCGTTTCCGAAAGTAGCGTTGAGGAGACCTCCAACGGTTTGACCCAATTTGAGAGCGCATTGTTCAGTAGCTTCTCCCAAAAGCGAGGCGAGGGGAACGATGGCGATGAAAGATCTGTTCAAATCGATAGCGTGGTCACATCAGTTTGTGCAGGGCGACAGATACGGACAAACTTTCGACGGACATGATGAAATCAGCGGTTGAACCTAAAATTTACGATAAAAACGAACAAGGTCAGTAACGAATGAAGCGCAGAGAGAAGGAATCGTCGATAACTTACCCCATTTTGCAAAGTGAGAGATGAAGGATAGAGGGACAGCGACCAAAAGGACGTTGATGTAACCACCCAAAATCAAGTTTTTGAAACTCTTCAAATAACCGGGAGCTCCATTGTGCGAATCGAGATCATTCTGTTGACGTTCGGCATCGTCGTCGCCATTCGAAGAAGTGAAAGATACAGCAGCGGAAGGGAGTTTGGTTGAATTCGAGTTTGGTGGATTTGGTGAAGGGGAACGAGAGTTTGGAATTAAGGATGCAGGTAAAGGTAAGGGAGATAGGGGTGGTGGTCGTGGATGGTTATTAGGGATCTAGTTTATACAGTCAGTCAATACATTCTCAAGATTGGGCTTGTCCTTTCCACTGCCTCTTCTCCTCAAACGTTTCTTCTCTCTTTTGGGTTGAAATGGGACTAACGTGGTATGAATGGGAATCTGATCGGTCTCGGTTGTTGTTCAATAACCCAGTACGCTCATTCGAGTTCGAGTTCGAGTTGTTTGAAGCTGTTGGTAATTCAGCGAAGAATGACGAAGGGTGAATTAGTTTCAACGGTTCCAGCCTAGAGAGGGAGTGTACAATCAGGGGAGAGTTGGGACTCACGCATAGCTGTATTAAGAGACTATGATCGGAAAGGAGAGGAAGCGTCCAGGAGGGAAGTGAGAAGAAGAAGAGCAAGCCGCGTTTCGATCATTTTTCCCCTGCCCTTCGCAAAAAATGACTGATAGACTTTCTTATCCACTCTTCGCAGTACATCCTTGATTGAATCCTTGTCGATCACACCGAGAGAAGCAAAGCACGTAAACAACAATTCTATGTGCAGTTTTAGAACATTATACGAGAAAGACAAATATTGATAAATCAATCCTCGCTCTTCTCTTGTTCACTCCTTGAACCACACCCTCAACCTCTCCCACGACTTGACCGCAGTCGGACTGACCCATTCCGGAACGAGAGGGAACGCATGCACCTCGTCTACCCCCTCCATCACTTCGAGTTCCAATGCATTTTCGTTTGCGACGTTTCGAAAGTTGTCGATCAGTGATAGGATTGACCCGTAGAATAGTTCGGCCGTACCGAGTGAGACGAGGATACGAAGGGGTCGACGATGGGAAGAGGCGTAACATTCCGAAATGAGGGAAAGGGAAGGGAGGGAGGATCGGAGGGCAGGTGAGAACCAGGGATGATGAGACGGATCTTTGTATTCGGATATTCTAGGCACTCCAGAGGCATGATGATGGTCGTTAGTATGCGTTGAGTGGCTGTCGTTATCATCGATTGAGCCGTAGGATCCTCCTTTTGATTCGTGAGAAGTTCGTAGTTGTCCCAGGTAAGCTTCAACTGAGTTCGAGCAGATACTAGGTAGGATGATGTCGAGTTTGTTGTGCTCCAGGAACGAGTCCAGCGTCAAGTCGCACCAGGGCGAGAACAGGACCATCGCACTCGGTAGAACAAAGTTCCGTTTCTCCTCCTCCGACAGAGAAGGGCAGACAGTTCCAGCGAGGTATTGAATGAGGTTTAGAGCTAATCCTCCACCTGCCGAATCGCCAGCTAAAATGAGATCTTTATAACCGAGTTTGAGGGTCAAATGGAAATAAGCCGAGAGCGCATCTTGAAGTGCTGCTGGGAACGATCTCTCCCGAGAGGTTGCCCGTCGGTAGTTGACGCCTATAATCTCTCAGATGTGAGTCCATGGGTTTAGAACGAGCGTAAGGAGAGTCTGAGCTTACCGACGACTCTCAATCCCGTCTCTCTCGCAATCTTGTAACATCTCCCACCTTCCCCTGGACTCCCACACACGAATCCACCTCCGAAGAAATACAACACAATTCTCTCTCTCTCCCGTTTCGGTTCAAACCCTTCTTTCTCTCCTCCCTTGATCTGATCCTCACTTCGTTCAAACCAAAACAGGTTGACTTTCTTCACCTCAACTCCTCCTTCCTTTCCCCTGATTTCGTCTGTCACATAGTCCCTCTCGTATGCTTCGCGGGGCATACCAACCCTCTCGATCTCCCATGAAACTTTCTTGCCTCCCCCGATTCGAACGGTGAACCACTCTAATCCTTCGGCCCACCAAGGCGGTACTCCACTCTCGACCGATCGAGTGAGGACATTCGGATCGCCGACATCTGCTACGGCCCAAATCAAGCGTCGGAGGAAAGGGTAGACTAGTCGTTGAGTGATGGTCCAGGATGATGCGAAGATCGATGGGAATTTGAACGAGAGTGGAGGTAAGGAGAGGAAGAGGCAGGTTAGGTGAAGAGGGGTGGTGAGGATGAGGTAGGTCAATCGGACGAGTCGATAGATGGGGATGAACGGGGAGGTGAAGGTGAGGTGAGCCTCGAGACGAGGGAGTGAAGGTGTCCAGACTGAGAATTGGGATCGCTTCTTGCCCTCCATCTCTGGGGGAGTGGGGTCAAGTGAGGCTGGTTAGAAGTAGGAGATGAGGTTGGAGATCGAGAAGAAGCAGCGACCCCTGTTGATTTTCATCTTGAAATCGGTGACGGGTTCTCTTGCCGAAACGCAGCGTGTTCTTCTTAGTCCTCTTCTTCTTCCTTCCTTCCTTCAACTTCTCACTTCATCAACACCAATCTTTCCTCAAAACTTTACACAAATCATGTCTGTTCTTCCCCTCATTCCCGCTGATTACGCCTACGTTGTCTGTGTCGGAACTCTAGGGGTGACCTCGCTCCTCACATTCCAATCCATCACTGTATCCAAGGCACGCAAGTTAGCACAAGTCGACTACCCTGCCCCGTACGCAGACAACGCGGATGCGAAGCGAGACATTAAGGCAAAGAGATTTAGTGAGTCGCAAGTCCCGGCATCTATTCTTCGGGGAGAATACTGACAGTTTTCCTTGTAGACTGCGCTCAACGTGCCCATGCCAACACTCTCGAGGTAAGTTGAGATTCGAAAGGGAGAACCGGAGAAATGGGGACTGATCTTCTTCGCACCACTCGTTCTGCTTCCTTCTAACTTTTATGACCCTATGATTCATCTCGAACAGAACCTCCCTATCGCTCTCCTCACGTAAGCCTTCTTCTAGTTTGAGCCGAGTGATTTCGTTGGCTAACTTTTCTTCGTTTCTCCCCTTTCCACCCTCCTCTCGCCCATTCGATCGTATTCAGGCTCTTCCACTCAGGACTCTACCACCCCCGTCTCGCCGCAGCCGGTGGATTGATCTGGCTCGCAGGGTGCGTCACGTTATCGCTCTTATCTGTTCCCGTTCCTTAAACGAGGCTGATACGAGTCATTATCGTGTGCACAGTCGTGTTGCCTATACCATCGGTTACTCCTCAGGTGAACCTTCGAAACGACAAGCTGGGTAAGTTGACCTCTGCCTCTCTCCGAACTTTCGCGAGGAATGAGGGAAACTGACGAAGTGTTGTTTGACGTTCAGTGTCTTTGGTTACATTGGATTCTTGCCTATGTTGTTATTCTCGAGTTACAAGGCTGTTACCAGTCTTCCTTTCCTCCACAAGTAAAGGTTGGACGATCGGAGAACGAGGGAAAGTTCGATCAGATATCCTTAGTTGATGAAGCAATAGAAGCGCAATTCGCATGAAGCCTATCGGAGCGTACTGGAGAGACGAGAGGAAGGCTCGGGCGAGACGACAGCAGAATGAGTGATGAGGAGAGAAGAAAGTCGTTCCGAGATTCGAATCTCAAGTAATCGTCCGGGGAGAGTCCGACGACTGGAGGAGTATAGTACGTCGTTGGTCCGTCGTTGATTCCTCTGAGCAGCAAGAGGAAACAGCAGCATGGCGGGGCGAGGCATGAAACGGATTAGGCTCGTCTTTTTTACGACGGATTGCCTCTTCTCGAAGTCAAGAGTGTTGTGTCGACCTCGAAGCTGCAACTCTCCTCCTTTGTCCCGTCCCAACCTCCCGTGCTTTCCACCACCCTCTACAGTGATCGGAAGAGTGATGCAATGTGATAAAGTACAAATTCTAGCAGTTTCCTACCAACTAGCTCTTGAAACTCCCGGAATCTCTCCCTTCTCAGCTGCCAGCTTGAATCGATGCTGTAGGCACAACAAGCTCTTCCGTCAATATTCGCTCGAACGAGAGAAGGAGAGAAGTCGAGCGTACCCTGCATAATCCAAATTCTGATAATACTCCTCCACCCCTCCCAGTCTCTGTACATCTATTCTTAATCGCTGTCGGTCTAGTCTGTACATCGTTCCATCATTGTACATCAGCACGACTCTCGAGAAGGGATGGCAGGGAAGAAGGAGATGTACGTTACGAGGGAAAGCGTTTAATTTCAACATTGCCGCACCCCTCACTTTTGAATCCAACGTTTCATTCCTCACGATATACAAGTAAGCTCTTCTCAGAAGTTCGTTCGCTGTGAAGAAGAGAGGGACGAGAGATCAGGATTCAGGATTTGAGAGTTTGAGAGATCGACCAGAGAGAAAGTAGACGGACCTGCGACTGTTTTACGAGCCTGGAAATCTTTCAGTGCCATATGTCCCGGTAGTGCTCGTGGCATTGTGCTGTTTAGAGAGGAGGAAGGGGAGATGGTTGATCAAGAAAAGGGTTGAAAGAAATGAACGAAGGACAGAGAAAGACGGTCAGTAGCTGCTCCCAGGTACGTTATAGCAGTCTTATGAGACTTACAGTAGCTAGTTTGAAGTGTTTGGAATTGGCAGGAAACAACCCCTTGCAGTTTCTTGAATTCATCTTTAGTTCTTTCCGTTCACTCCTGTCCACTCCAGTTATAGTCCTGGCTATCCTACTCCGACCTACTCGAGCCCTCTCCCTATTCACCGCTCTTTCGATCCATACTTCAGCCTCTTCCCTCTCTCCCTCGCTTCCTCAACGCTGCAACCTCCACTCAATGTCAACCATCACTCTCTCTCAATGCATCACTCCATCCCGTAGTTCAATCATATCAAACCCCTTTGGTGCGACTACCAAGAAGGGCAAGAGTAAAATCGTCGATCAGGCGAGAGGCGAAGACGGAGAAATAGTTTTACCAGATTATGTCAGTCCACCTGCGAAGGATTCGAGGGAGAAGAGAGAGTGGGATAGGATGTCGACTAGAATGGAGGGGTTTCATTCGTATTGTAAGTTATCTTCTTTTTGTGCGACGAGGTTTTTCAGCGTTTTTTCTTCGCAACTTCCGCAACTTCGCAGCTTTGCAAGCTGCATCACTTAGAACGAGAACTGATGGTGATCGTTCGACAGTTCGAATGGCGTTCAAACAGATCTTTGAATTGTCAGACGGATCGTTCGCGCAACGAGGTTTGTCAGTAGCCGAATTCATGGGACTCGTAGAAGACTTCCTACACCATCTCACCTTTCACCACGGAATCGAGGAGCAGAACGTCATTGTCCCTCTCTATATACTCTGCCGCGACGTCAGACTGATAACGGAAGCAAATTACAGGCATATCTTCCCAATTTTGAAACAGCGCATGCCTCACTTCCAAATCGAGCACCAAGAGGAACACGATGCGATTCACACCGGTATGCATAACCTAGAAGTACGTACTGTCCTTCCTGTCCTTCTATCGATCACTGGAACTGATGATCATGGTTTCGCAGGAGTTGGCGAAAGAATTCAAATCCGCACCGTCAAGTTACTCTCCCGAACGATTACAGAAGAACCTTGCGAGTTGGGGACCTCTACTGTTCTGGCATTTGGATGCTGAAGTCAGGAGTCTGAAAGCCGATGTATTGAGGAGATGTGAGTTTCGATTTCCTCGTTACGATCAGCTTTGAGAGGAGATTGATCGTCGAAAGGGATTGGTCACAGACTATACATTGGAGGAAGTCAAGAGGTTACCGATGTGATCATCTTCGGGACGTCGTCGAAGGAGAGAGAGGAAGTGTTCATATCGTATCTTTTCTAGACTTGATTCTTATTCTATAGATTGCATTCACATCGGGATTCCCCAAGACTCTTGTGCAGCGTATCTGCCTTTCCTCGGGTCCCCGACCCAATGGAGCTATCCAAGGCTTTGTGATCTGTCGTTCGGAGGGAGTGACCGAGGGCAGCGAGAAGTGAAGCTACGACAGATTCGAGTCGTTTCGTGCTCTCTCTTCCCTTGTTCACGAGGGTTCAGAGAGCAAGGGAAGGTTACAGATGGGCAAGAGGTACGAAACTACGACGGGGAGAAGGCAAGAAACATATGAAATGCGAAGATTTGGATTTTTGGATTGAACAAATGGACAGAGACGGAAACAACGGGGGGAGAATATGAAAGGTACTGCTGGAAGTGAGGCGCATTGGATGGGTTATCACTACTTGACGGCATTCCCATATTTCGCTTGATAATCTTTTTCTCTTCGGAACAAAAGCTGTTGGTCAAAAGGGCAAGGCGAGTCAGTCGGGTCGGAACTCTCAAGACTCGAGGGAGAGATCTGACGAACGATGTGTGGTTCCGGGTTGTGACATAACCAGTGTTCCCAGCCTAGTGATTGAGTCTGAGGAGGAACAAAAATTGGGCTAGAAATTCGTCAGCTCAAACTTTCGACGAGAGAGCGCAATCGGATAACTTGAAGAAGGGTTCGTAGCGTGCTCCCATAGCTACTAGAGAACGTGATGGCAAAGCAGAGCCCTGGCATGAAGAAGGGGAAACGTGAGAGAGGAAAACTTACGATTCCCAATCCTCTCCATTCGTCCTCCGTCAATATTTTCAACACGCTACTATCCGGTTCGAAGTACTGTAGGAATCAATTATCGGTGAGCAAGGATGTCACAAGCTAGTCGCTAACGAGATGAGGACACCTACGTGTTTCGGAACTAATTTCGCAAGAACAGGAAATAAGTTAGCGGTTCGCTTCGGAAATCGACAAGCAGAGAAGGAGACTGGGAATAGAGGAGAGCGAAGATGCTACTCACCGAGTTTCAGCATCTGTCTAGGTAATTGAACGTGTCTGTCGGGCGAGAAGTGGAACGAAAAATCGACGGTATCAGTCACTGGAGTTTCGACGAAGAGTCGGCGACGATGAATGCAAGGCCTTACCGATATTCGTAGTTATCATCTGAATACCGCTCGCTGTCTATTGAACACGTTTCACAAGTGGTCAGTTCCAACCCGAAGCGAGTTTTCCAGTTTCTCGGAAGAGGAGGGGAATCACTCGACAACGAGAGTTCAGGACTTACAGTGGATCCTATCTACTAGCTCTTGATCTAGATCCCGTGCATCCGAGAGTCGTATGAAGGTGGAGGAAGGGAAAAGAACGCGAGATAAAGATCAAGTGAAGGAGATTAGCGAAGTTCCCGCCTAGACGAGTACTACTGAGAGGCTTACACGCTGCATCATCTGTTGGCATTCTTGCTGATTCTACGAGGGGTTCACTGGTGAGGAGAGAGAGGGTGGAGGGCTCGAATGAACGCGTAAAGGGAATTGAAAGCGTGTTCTTTCGGGCTTGAGACTGGCTTGACGTGAGTTGATAAGCTGTATCGGTTGTGCAAGTCTTGATTGAGCGAGATAGAGAGTGGTGAAGGCGATCGAGGTTCAGGAACTAAAAGGTGAAATTCCGACCTCGATTCGACTGAAGGCAAACTCGAGTTTTCGCAAGAGTTCAACTCGCTCTCTACAGCTCAGAGAAGGTATGTTGTGCAATAAGAGGGAGAGATACAATGCAAGCTTATTCAACACAAAACACTATTCAACACACACGAAACGAACGAAGAAGAGATCCTCCCAGTCTAGTCTCCTACTTTCCACCCTCCGACTTCCTCTTCTCCTTCTTTGCCTTTTTCCTCGCTTTCCTCTCTTCCTCAGTCTCCTCCTTCGCTCCCTCTTCGGCACCACCATCAACTTCTTCAGCCTTTCGTTTCTTCTCCTTCTTGGCAGCTTTTCGTGCTGCCTTCTCTTCGGCAGTCTCTCCATCTTTGACGACTTCTTCGACGGCGTGTTCGGTAGAGGATCCAGCGGGAACTGGGACGATCGTTGTTGGTTGAGGTTGGGTAGGGATCTGAGCGGGAGTAGAAGAAGAGGGTAGGCCTTCGCCTTGAACAGAGTAGTCGACGTATTCAGTCTTCCACGATGAAGGAGTAGCATCGTTGGTTCGTCCATGTTTGTCGAGTTTACCATCCTGTGCAACTCCAAAACATCGCCATCAGTTTTCCGATTTCGAGAAAAGATGTCAAGGAGAGGTCAGAAACGCACCTTGACCATCTTCTTCTTGTTCTGAGCAGTAGGACCCAATCCCCATTTCCTTGGGTAGGTATCACGGTCCATAATACACCTCTTGATCTTGGCAACGACGCCGTGATCGCAAGTTGACAATTCGACAGTAGTCATTTGAGCGATACCGATAGCAATCGCTTCTCCCTTGGTAGTCATCAAGACGACTTCCTCGTTCAATTCAATGTCGGATTCTGTCATGGAGAGAGAAGGAGAAGACTGAGTTTTTGCACGGGTTTCGAAAAAAGAGGGAGAAATAGAAATGTACCGTATCGAAGAAGACCGGGGATCATGAGTTTCGCACCGTAGCAAATGGCGTTGACAGCTGAATCCTTAACGACGATACGCTTGTAACCAGTTAAGAGGGATTCGAGGGGTCGGATAACTCGTCGGAGGTAAGATTCTGTACAGCACGACAGCCGTCTACTCAGTTTCGGGTCAAGAAGAGTAGATTGAGATCGAGAGACGTACCATCACGAGTGTTATCGTACAACCATTGAGCGTCCAACACATCGTGCATCGTAACGATATCATCATTCTCACTCATCGCACCCGATCTCACTCGTCTAAGCTCTTGCATGTGACCTCCAACTCCCAACAGCAATCCCAAGTGAACGCAGAGGGTACGAATGTATGTTCCAGCTTCACACGAGACCCAGAACACGCCCAAGTGTCGATCGTTGTCGAATTCGAGAAGTTTGCAGTCGTAGATGGTACGGATTCGGAGTTGACGTTTGACGGCTGAGATGAGAGGGGGTCGTTGGAACAAGGCTCCGGTCAAAGTTTCGATCGCTCGTGCGAGGGCTTTCTCGGATTGAAGAGAGGCGTGAAGTCGGAGAACGCAAACGTACTCCTTACCTGTGAGTTGGAATCAGATACTCCATCAGCTCCTCATGTATTGCATGTGCGAATGAAGTAGAAATCTCTAGCTCACCAGCTCCCTGTTGAGATTTGACGAGACGAGTTGCTCGATCGATACAAACCGTCAAACAACCCGTAACTTTAGGATCCAAAGTACCCGAGTGACCCGTCTTCTCACACCTCAAAATCCTTCTGATCCAAGCAACGACTTCATGAGATGAAGGGTTTGAAGGTTTGTCGAGGTTGATGACTCCGGTTTTGATGTAGGATTTCAGATCACGCTTGAGAGGGGAAGAACCGGCGGGGATGGGAGTGAAGTGTGCGCCTGTTGGAATGAGATTGAGTGAGTTATAGATTGAGAGAGAGGAGTTATGAGTGAAGTTTACTTCGGACGAGGAGTTTGTCATAGTTTTTGAGGAGAAGAGGCCAATCTGAGGTGTTGAGAGTAGGAGTAGTAGATTCGGGTTTGATGGAGAATCTAAGAGGTTGGAAGCGTCAGAGTCGAGTTGAATAGAGGGAAGAGAGAGAGAAGAGAGTCACTCACTCTCCGTCAGTTTGAGCGACAGACATCGTTAAGCTACTGATGCTTAGATCTGTTTAGATAGAAGTGAATAGAAAGGGGATAGGGGGAATAATCTTCGCTCTAGGGTTGAGAGCGTTTTAATGGGAAGAGGGAAGGGGAGGAAGAGAAGGGAAGCTCGAGCGAGTACTGTTGCTAACGAACTTGAAGGGGATAGAAAGGGGGGAAGGGGAGAGTAGGTGGGTAGAGTGGCCTTAAAGAACCCTTATTCGGCCTGTAGAGATGGACAAGGAAAGAGAGCAAACAAGTGCAGCTGGACTTGGGGGAGAAAATTGGGTTCGAATTTTTTCAAAGTGTTTCTTCTCTTTCTCTTTGTCGGTCCACCTTTCCACCCCTTGCTTATCCAACTAATCAGGTATGTACTGCCTGCTACTATCTCTCTTCTGACTAGGCTAATTCAACCACCCTTCCCACAGCAATGGCTCCCTCTGTCGTTTCCGTTAGTTTAAAATTCGTTTTGCTGAGTGACCCTTCTCAGTAGGCGAATCTAACCCACCAGCCCCCCTTTACTAACTATCAAAACCCCATTCTTGTGATCTATCCAGTTGAAGAAGAAGTCAGTCGTCAAGACTCAACCTCACAAGTTCTACATTGACTACTCTGGACCCGCCAACGACAAGATCTTCGATGCTGCCGCTTACGAGAAGTTCCTCGTAGACCACATCAAGGTCGAGGGAAAGACTGGTCAACTCGGTGAAGACGTCAAACTCTCCCGTGAAGGTAAAAAAACACCTTTCTTCTCACTTTTTACTCTCCTCCCGGCCTCATTTCGCTGACTGAGTTTGAGTATAATTGCTTGTAGGTGCTGGTAAACTCTCGGTTACCTCGACCGTTCCTTTCTCCAAGCGTTACCTCAAGTACCTCACCAAGAAGTTCTTGAAGAAGAACCAAATGCGTGAATGGCTCCGAGTCGTCGCTACCTCAAAGGACACCTACACCCTCAAGTTCTTCAACCTTCAATTCGATGGACAAGGTGAGGAGGATGCCGAGTAAACAGCTCTCATTCAAAATTTGGTGAGTCCGAGTTTTGCGTCTATCTACCGCCCAAGCGGAAACTGATAGGTTTTTGCTTCGTTCACAGAGTCACCTAGCATCAAAAAATATCTTCTTCTCTCTCGGATCGATAGATCTTCTGTTGTACTACTCTTCTCTTACAAGCGGTCGTGCAAATGGAATCTCTCATCTTTTCGAAAGAAAAGGAAAATATAAAACCTCAATCCCAATTCTGCCCGTCCCCTCAGTGATTCATCGAGAGCTACGCAATGTTCTGGCAAACCCCTCACAGGTCTACGAGATCTAGTTGCGAAATGGGGGAGCGCTTTCGCCGAGTAAATTCCAAAAACCGTGACAAAACGCTCTCCTTCGTTTGACGCATCGTTACAACAACCTCAGGCTGGTCCACAGCAATGACCACTCCGTCTACGGTGAAGAAGTGGTCCCCTCGACATCATTCGCAATCTCTTCTGCCCGAGATTGTGGTTTGAGAAAACTCGTATCAAGCTCCAACTTCTCACCCATCCAAACGGCTTTCTCGGTCTATCCCCATCGTTGATATCGTCGTATTAATCAAATTGATCGAAGTCCGGGGCGAGAAGGTTAGGGAACAAGAAGGAAAGGAGCAAGGAGTGAAGAAGAAAAGGACAAAAAAGCTAATTAGCTCACGTCTCTCGTATCGAGTCAATTGAGAAACTCACATGATCCGCCAGTTCATCTTCTGTATTCGGATGGATCAACACGCTCAATCCACCTCTGTACGCAACGAGGAACCCAAACAACGCTCCAAATTGTCCCGGAGTAAAAGTGTTCACTTCAAACATGGGGAATGGATGAGGTCTGTTCCATATTACTCCTCAGCACTCACGACCTGGAGCAAATGAGAGGGTGGTGAACGAGGTGGGGTTTCTTACCCGACTGGTTTGTCCCAAAATTTGTAGATTCTCAATTCGGGAAACTCGTAACGAATTCGTCGGTGTAACTTTGAGGCGTGGAGCGTTTGAAAGGGGTTTGAATAGTAGATATGAAAGCTATCATTTCGCGATTGATCAGCTTTCGAAAACGAGAGAGAAAGCTTGAGGAGGGGAAAAGGTTCGAAGGAATACATAAAAAAAGCTTACTCGAATGCATTCTTTTCTGGTAGGAACTCTTCAGGATAGGTAGTGTACCATTCTGAGAGGGGAGTTTCGTCGCTACGAGGAGGCTTGGGTTCGGAGTGAGGGAGGAGAGCGCTGCGAGGAGGGTTTAGGAGGGATTTGTTGTCGATCGGATTCTTGTCTTCGGTCAGAAGAGGCAGGGACGATAGCGGGAAGGCGGAAGGGAGTGGATCCCGGTAGTCCGAATCTGAGGATGAAGGAGGAGACATGGATAGAATCGTGTCAGGGGAGCAAGCAAAGGAGAGCGGTTGAAGTTGGCGGTTTAAGTCGAGCGGCACCGGACAAAAAGAAAGGCAGAGATCAAGGCAAGCAGACGTACTACAGCAAAGGGAGTAAGCCTGAGGTTAAGAGCAAGCGTGATTAGGTGATCAGGGGGTGGAAATTAGGCAATTTAGTCATCAGTCGAAAATCAGGCTGGAGCAATTAACGAAGCATGAGAAAGCGAGTCAGATACGAGTGAGAAGCAACGTGGTGGAAGAAGAAGAGAGAAAGTCGAGTCGACAAATTATTCACTTAGGTTTTCGAGAAACTTTTGAGAGAAGGAGCTCATTCTCCTTCACTTCACCACACCACTCAAGATGCTTACAGACAAGGTGGAAATGGATTCACACTCTGTCGGAACCTCTTCGACCCACCCTTACACCTGTCTATCCTGTTCCCTCGCCTTTGTCGATGCTTCATCTCAGCGAGAACATTACGCCACTGAACTCCACCGTTACAACGCTAGGAGGCGTGTAGCTGGATTACAACCAGTCACTAAAGAGACTTTCGAGACTAAAGTACAGAGTTCAGCCAAAGTTGGAGAAGATGGGAAAGAAATCATCACTCAAGAGAAGAGTGAAGGAAAGAAATTGGCTTGTAAAGCTTGCAAGTGAGTAAACAAATTCCTTCTATCATCTACTCTTGATGTTCTCTGGTGTTCTCAGATGGAGCGACCTAGGGAATTTGAGGTCGAAGTGAAGCTGATTCGAGATTGATCTCATTCTAGCAAAACCTTTGCTTCTCCTGCTACACACGATGCTCATGTCAAGACCAAGAAGCATCAAGACAAGGTGTTCGAGTTTGCTTCAAAAGTCAAGGCATCAGAATTATCGAAACAACCTGAATCAACCGAAGACGACGCTTCAATGGCATCTCCCGTTCCTTCTACCTCTACCGCACCTCCCCCTGCTCCCGCCACTTCCTCCACTCCCGCTTCAGATACGCCCTTCGAATCATCAGGAGACGCAGCACTCGATCGAATGGTCGCGAAACGACTTCTCTACGCACCTCCCATCGCTCCCACATCCTGTCTTTTCTGTCCCCACCCTTCGTTCCCTACACCACAAGAATCGGTCGTCCACATGCGATTAGCCCATTCCTTCGTCCTCCCCGAAGAAGAGTACCTCGTTGATTTGGAAGGTTTACTGAAAAGGTTGGGAGAGGAAGTTGGAACTTGGAACGTTTGTGTTTGCTGTGGAAAGGGATATGGAGGGAACATTGAATTGGGCAAGGAGGAAGAGAAGACGGACGAGGAATTGAGGAAGAAGGCGAGTAAAGGTGTTGAAGCGGTTAGGGCTCACATGCAGTCAAAGGTGAGCAACTCTGCTCGAGAATCCCTGCTCTTCGTTATGAAAGTACTGATCCGAAATGGAGTTGCATCACAGTCTCACTGCCGAATCAAATACGATACGGAAGAAGAACAACTCAACGTTGCCGATTTCTACGATTTCCGTTCCTCTTACCCCGATTACCAAGCTCGACTCGACCGACGTGCGGCACGACGAGCTGAGAAGGCCGCCAAGCAAGCAGCTGAAGGATGGGAAGATGAAGAGATGGGAGAGAATGACGAAAACGACGAGAACGCAGAAGTCGTTTATGAATCTGGTTCCGACGACGACGACTCGGCATCCGATTCGGATGACGACTCGTTACCCGAAGATTCTGGCATCACGTTCGGAGACACAGAGTACGAATTGGTGTTGCCCTCGGGAGCACGAATCGGTCATCGCAAACATCAAAACATTCACAAACAAAACTTCCTCCCTTACTTGGAAGGTTCACCTTTCGTTCCCCCACCTCACGCCTCTCAAGCAGAGAAGAAACCTTCGGCTCATTCTCAAGCACTCTTGTCCCTCGTACCGAGAATCGCAAAGGACAAGACTCACGCTCGACCTATTTACGAGGCTGGTTTGATTCCTGCTAGAGGAAGTGGGTATGGTGGAAAGAACAATGAGGTCATCAAGGCTAGGAACAAGGGAGAAGCGAAGGAAGCTGGTAAGGCGACGAGACAGTTCAAGGAGATCAGGAGGTTCAACGATCAGGCTCTGATCAAGGGTATCAGGGGAAACAACCAAAAACATGTACGTCTCAAAATCTCTTTATCTATCTCTGTATGTGATACTGATAAAAATCTTTTGCGCGTGCAGTTCCGAGACCCTTTCCTCCAATAGACTCCTTTCCTTCGTACTTTGTTCGATTATACCGCACCCTTCGCATTCTTTGCAATACTCCCGGCTCAAGCCTTTCTCTCTCTCGTCCTTTCACAAATGAAAGTGGGTGAAAGATACGGGAGACGAAAGTCGCTAAAAGTTGAGAGAAAAGAGAGCAGTATTTCGCTTTGCTCTTCAGCCGCGCGCCGTTCGATCGCTCCATCTTGCTCTTTCACTTGCGAGCGAGGTGCTATGTACTTCGCTTTGAGGGCGGACCAGTTGCAATCTTGCGAGATTCGGATTTTGCGCCTTCTGCCTCCAACTTTATCGCTACTTCCTGACCCTCACTCCTATACGTCGAGGCTACCCTTAGAGCTTCGAAGAGCCCTCTAGATACAGTCCACGCTCATTCACAATAGCTCGGCAGCTCTCCTACTTTCAACGTTAACCTAATCTTTAGATCAACAATCTTGTCTCCCTCCTCTCTACAGTCTCGGCGAGTCTAAGGAAGCAGATCCCAGTATTTCAGGATGTCTGAGAATCCTATCTTACCCGAAGAATGGCAGACCTTGTGCGTTTTGCTGTCTTTTCGAAATTCAGAATTCTCGCTAACTTCGTTGGGTGAAATAGGTCCTCGCCAAAGGTTCCAGAGATTAAAGTGTGGATCAGTATAGGAGGGAAAGCGCTGACGAGTCATAAGAAAGACACGTTGGATCATTCGAAGGTTGCAGCGGAGATCGCTGGTATTGAGGGAAGGGAATTCGAGGTGAGTAACGACGGACTTTCGAGGGCAAGGGAACTGAAGCTAATATTGGAAGAGAGGAGTAGGTCAACTTCTACGACGGGAGAACGAAATTGGCCCGTCCCTTCGAGACAGAGGTCTACCTCGATGGAAGTTAGTGAGTCCACCGTATCTTGTAACTGCCCCTCCAAATTCGCTCTCTGTACTTATAACACTCTTCTAGCGTCGGCGGGAACTGGTTCGATAAAGAGGACTCGCTATTTTCGACTGCACCCGGACATCAAGAACGTTTTGATACTTATGAGACGATGTCTGTTGGCAACGTACGTAGTGATCGTCGCCGTAGGACCTTATCATAATCGACGCTGACTCGGCTTCGAGCGACAGTCGTGCGTCAAGTCCTTCGTTTTTGGGAAAATCGGAACAACCGATGAGAAATCGAAAGTGACCCAATCAGCTCAGGCTCTAGCTGAGATCGGCACGATCAGGATAGTATATCGGCGAATATCTAAGCCTAAGCATGTCAGAGTCTCGAAGAAGCAGAAGAGGAGAGCTGAACAGTCAGATTCGGAAGATGAGGGAGAAGAGGCAGGGTCGGAGCGTTTGCTTGACGAGAAAGCTAAAAAGGCGCAATTCGGATTGTCCGCAGGGTACGTCGCTTCTCACCCCGTCCTGCCTCATCTCAAGCTTGACACTGAATGTCGAGGCTAAAAACAGGCTCGGCGAGAAGCGTAAAATCGGGAAGAAACGATACGATAGCGATTCCGATCCTGGGAAAGGAGGCGGCTGGACGTACGAGTGGAGGTACGATACTTCCGACAGCGACGTCAAAGTACCATACTTGTCCTGGACTTTCAGAATTCGATCGCCAAGTGAGTCTTACGCCTTTTCTTTCGCTGTCTCCGGGACGTGTTGAACCTTGCTCTCCTTCGTAGTCGGCTTACAAGATGATATTCTACCCGGTATGCCTCACCTTCTGTCTCTCCTCTCCCTCAGAATCGAAATTGACGCTCCTCGATTCTCGCAGACGAAGAAACTCCTCAACCCGTCGCAAGCACTTCTCAAAGCTCAAAGCGACAAATGATCTCACTCTCCGAAAGCGAAGAAGATGAAGAGGAGGATGCCGCTGCTCTCGACGCAAGAATCGCCGCGATCGAAGCGAAAGCAGCTCGATTACGAGCGAAACGAGCCAAAACTGCTGGTGCAGCCGACGTCAAACCGAAAGTCTCACCTGGACCGCCATTCGACTGGGAAGGACGACCACCGATCGACAAGGGGAAGAGGGTTTACATTGATTTCGATGAAGAAGGTGCGGAGGAAGAGGAGGAGAGAATGCTTGAACGGGAGAAGCTAGAGAAGGAGGATAGAGAGAGGAATGTGGTCGTGTTGTAGTACTCTTACTGTTGTCTCTACATTGGCTTTGCTGCTACTAACGAAAGTAAGTGAGGTTTGGGAAAGCTTGAGATGCGAAACTTTCGTTCTTCGCAAGAGAAGAGCATCTTCACTTTTGTTTAGATTTTGATACTCTACCCATGGGGGTTACTCTCACTCCGTCTCACGGAGAGGTGTCAAGGTTGACTTTGACTCTGACTGTCTAAAGGGTTGCAAAGAGTTTCAATCGATTCTTCCTCTTTCCCTTTTACAACTCCCTTTCGCTTTTTGATCTTCGACTCCCTCGCAATTTCTACTTTCTCTCAGTTCTCAGCAGTAGTCAAGCACGTAAGTCAGCCTTCTCCGCATCTCCTTACACCTCCTCTGCTCTCCCTCGTTGACTTCATCTGTTTGAGGTTGCTAACTTGTCCAACTCTCTCACAGCCGCTTGAAACACCTCAGACTGACTCAAAGTATCAACAATGACTAATCAAGTAACTCTACCGAAAGAATGGGAGTGCCTGTATGTTTCCCTTGTTCTCCCTTGTCCTCTCGTTGATTCAACTCAATTGATCACTTCTCCCTTGTCTCTTATTCAAGCTCCTCTTCTCTCGTTCCCGAAGTCAAAGTATGGATAACAATGGGTGACAAGGTATTGGCGACTCACAAGAAGGACACGACGAATCGAGCACACGTTACTGCTGAGATTGCTGGAATCGAAGGGAAAGAGTTTCAGGTGACTTTGCCATACGATTCCTCTTGTTCTCTTCAACGATGACATATGTGTTCTGACTAAGCTTCCCACAGGTACATTTCTATGACGGAAGAACGAAACTTACCAAACCTTTCGAATACCAGCTGTTCCTCGACGGAGAATAGTAAGTCAGTCTCGCATTGTCGGCTTCTGGAGAGTCCCGCAGACATCGCCTCTATCCCAGTGTTCAAGGTTATCACGTCAAGAAGAATGCCGAGAAGTACACTACTTCAGCAGATCACGAGGATCGATCGAGAATTTTCACAGGTAAAAAAGTCGGGAGAGTAAGTTCTTCCTCTTGAGCTTGAGTTTCCGCGGGAACGAGCTGATTCACCTTCTTATGGTGTAGTCGCACATTCGTCCATATCAATTTGGCGTTATCTCCACGACAGACGACAAAACAAAAGCTCTCAAATCTTCGGACGCAATCTCTCAGATTGGAACCATCGTTATCAAGTATCGCAGAATCAAGGCAATCAAAGTTACTACAGTCAAGTCGAAGACCACGACTGCTAGCTCGATGCAAACGCAAGTTCCGATCAAAACGCAAAATACGAATCTCATCGACGAAAAGCTCAAAAAGGCTCAATTCGGTTTAGCTGCTACGTTAGTCCCCTTACTTCTTCTATCTCGAGGCTATCTGAACTGAACTGAAGCTGTCGCTACGCCGCGCTTTCCTGATTAGGCTCGGAGATTTGCGCCCGCAACCTGCATTCTCGAGTTCTGCAGCAACCGCGTCTTCGTCCGCTTCCGCTTCATCTGCTACTGCGGCTATCCTCAACGAGCCAGTATCTACTACGAAAACTAACTACGATCTCATCGATACACCTACTCCTTTCATCACCTACCAATTCAACATTCGCTCCGCAAGTGAGTAATCATTTTTCACTCTTTCCCACAGCCAAGCTGATCATCCACCTTCGCTCTGTAGCTGTCATTCAAGACGAACTCTTTGTTGGTGAGACGCTGACACACTCCGTCTTCACATCACCTCAATCGCTGACTTTACGTTTCCTCACAGACGAAGAACTCGATTCTCCAGTCGCAAGTACTTCTGGATCCTCCAAACGCAACTCTGCTGCTCTCGATGAAGATGGAGATGATGACGATGAAGAAATCGAAGCTCAACTCAAAGCCCTCGAAGAGAGGAGAGCTCGACTTCTCGCAAAGAAAGCGAAAACCGAGGATATCAAACCCAAAGTCTCTCCTCCTCCTCCTTTCGATTGGCAAGGTCGACCTCCTATCGACATGGGAAAAAGAATCTATGTAGACTTTAAGGGAAAGGATGCTGGAGACGAGGAGAAGAAGGAAGTAGAGAAAGAAAGGTTGACGAAGGAAAGGGTTGAAAAGGGAAGGATTGAGCTTGATTGAATCGCTTGTATACTGAATGCTTGTCTACTTTGTCGCTTTACATTACTCCGTGTTGTGCTTGATTGCAAAGAATAGCTTTTGTATAACATTCTCCATCTGCGATGAGGCAGTATCTTTCCCCTCGGAAAATCCTGTTTGCCTCGAGAGGACCCACTCCATATCAGTACGATCAAGCTACTGTCTAGATAATCGACTCGGGCTTCAAACAGAATTTTTCTGTTCAAACTTTCGAAAACTTGAACCGTCTCTCTTCCTCTCAACTTCCTCTTCCTCTTCACCTGCTACTCCTGATCTCACTTTTGCGCCAATCTACAAACTTGCAACCCAGCATCATCTCGACGTACGAGCGCAGCTGCCTTCAAGGCTCGCTCTTCGTCTCAATCTTGCGCTTTCAGCTCGCTCGACCCTCCCTTACCAACCCTACTGGCATCAGCAGTAGCAGCAATAGCTTCGAGATCATCTAGCTCAGCCTCAGTATCAAGCGCAACACCTCTCGAAGGGTGTCGACCTCTCAATTAGCTTTCATCAATTTCAGTCAACATCGAACATCAAGCCATGTCAGACAACGATGAGAAGCCTTCTATCTTTCCAGACGCTCAGAGTTGGCTGTAAGCTATTCATGCGCTACTTTCTTTGCCTATAAAGGACTCACCGACTGACTTTGCAACTTTCGAATCATCCGACTGCTCCTTCTTCCCTTCTTCCAGCGCGAGTTCGAAGATGCCGGGGCTGAAAGTCTACATTGAGGTCGAGGGTGAACCAGCTACAATTTATGGTCGAGATATTGGACAAAGCACGGATGGAGTGAGTCTCGTGAGCGGTTGTATCGAGGGGGCACCGGGTCGTCGCTTCAAGATCTGCTATTGGGATCAGCGCACATCAACGAAGTATGCGCATGCTGTCGACTACTATCTCGAGGGTAAAATGTGAGTTCGACCTCTTCCTCTGTTCGAAGCATTTCGCTCTTCTCGGCTACTGATCAACGTCTGTCATCAAGCGTTTATCAAGGTACCATACTCAAGGCTGTATCGTACCTCAAGCTGCCGATCAACTCTGATGAGCGTCTTGTAGAATACTCGGAGTTGCGAATCGACGAAGTCCGCTCTATTTCTCTGGGTTTGTCGATGCCAAAGCTCGCTCTATCTGACTGACAGAGCATGAGAATAGCACCATTCTCGCTTTCTGAATTTCTCCGCAGTATCGGCAACGGATCAAGCGGAGAACGCAACTGCAGATGAGTTCGTCATCCGTCAAGTCGGGAGTATCGATGTTTGCCTTTCACCTCTCAAGAGCTGCCGTCCTCGAAAACCGACCGATCCCGACGACTGGTTCGAACCGATCGTGCCGGAGGCTTCCAAGGCATTGTCTGAAACAGAGAAAAAAGCGCAATTCGCTGTTTCTACTGGGTGCGTGTTTCCATTGCTCGGTAATTCGCTGTTGCGCCGCGACGCAACTAAAACTCCACGTTCAATAGTGTTGGAGAGATTTCGGATACTACGACAGCATACGAGGAGAGCTTTTGGGTCAGCGAGCGTTTCGACAATGTCAATCCCGCCGTTATCTACTCCTTCGAAGTCTGGAGTCGAGGTGAGTCATACTATTCTCTACTTTCGTTAAGCTCAATACTACTAGATTGTCCAACTACACAGCTGGTCTGGAGACGAAAGGTCTTGTTGAACGTGAGTCCTGATCGTTTCCCTCATTGGAACGTTCGCTTGGTCTGATCTCGCTTATGTCTTCTTTTGTTTCCAGCGTTACCTGCCGAGGTCAAACCTGATCGAGATGAATCTCCGGCTGCCGCTCCCCACAACGCTGAACTCGCTGCTATCGAAGCTCAAATTCTCGCTTTACAGCAACGAGCTGATGCTCTCCGAGGCGACGACGAGAAAAAGACCAAAGCAGAACGACCTCAAGCAGGAAGTCAAGCTGGACGAGACGAAGGGGTCATCGAAGTAGGAGGAGCAATTTACATCGATTTTGACGAAGACGAGATTGAATGAACTAGGATTCTGCAGACACGCTCAATAATGATTTCGTTGTAATGGTATCAATCAGTGCAGATTCGAGGTCGAAGAATCGAGAGTACCTATCGCGAAGTCCTCGACACAGAAACGAAGGCAAAGAAAGAACCGAAAAGAGAATTTTTGCAAGTGAAGTTTATACAGCGACAAGGTGAACGAGATCTAATAGAAAGCTAGTGTCTAAGGAGGGAATCTTCTATCAAAAGGTATCTGTAAGTGTTGCGAGATGCGAAGTGTGAATAAAACGAAACGTGACAAAAACGACGCCGACTCCACTTCTACTGCTTCTTGTGGCTCTCCTCTGGACGGGGAACGACCTCCTCGTTCTCCAGCTCTGCCGCAAAGGCACTCTGTATAGCGTCCGATTTCTCTTTGACCTGCCTCTTCTGCCTCTCAATACTCTTCTTTCTCGCCTGTTCATACTTCGCTCGGTTCAAATCACTCTGTTTCTCCACCTTGTCTCGTCCCCTTCTCCACCTCTGGACGACCTCGAGATCCTTCCTCTCAGTTGATCCTTTCCTTCCTGGTCTTTCGGCCCCTGTGAATTCCGCTCGACGAATGATGTTTGCTCTTCGTCCGTCGGCAGGGAGAGTGGCTTCGAGATCGCGTTCGGCTTGAGCTTGTTTGTGTCGTTGTCTAGGGTGAGCTGCTCGTTTCGCGATATGGTACATTTGAGGTACACCGACCGAAGCTGCTAGTTCGTGAGCTGACCAATTGACGGGACTAAACGAGAGAGAAGAGAGAAGAGAGTCGTCAGCCCGAGAGTAGCTCCGAATGCAAGGCGAAAGTGACTTACGATCCAGGTCCATTGAAAATGAGCATATCGTAAGCCAAACAACCTCCGACCGAACCAACGAGAGGACCGAGCAGAGGCTATCGCAGATGAAGGGTCAGCTCAGCATTCTTATCATATGAGAGAGATGCACAGACTTACGCCGAAGATCCACCAACAATCGTCATGAGTCCAAACTTTCGTTCCGTAACCGACCGCCCAAAGAGCCAATCGAGGTCCGAGATCTCGAGCAGGATTGATCGCGTACCCACTGACCCAACCCTGTTCCGTCGAAGATTCTCGTTAGCTGCGAAGGAGGAGATAAGGAGAGAGAAAGACGAACGTTACTCATTCCGATAGCGACGACGACGAATCCGAGAACGATCGCTCCGAGTCCAGCACCGGGAGGAGCGTTGTTCTATTCGTGAAGAAGAGTGAGCTGTGATCAAAATGAAGAGAAGCGAGAGGTGCTTACCTCGTCTCCCAAAGCCAAAACCGCGATCATGAGAATTCCTCCAGCGAGTACTTCCCTGGAGACAATCAAGCTCTGTCAGCGATCTCGTGGTTCCGAAAAGAAGGAGACGTCACTTACTGCGCGAACCCGAGAGGGGTAGTACCGACTTGAGTAGCAGGAGCAGTGAAGAAGAGAGTTGCAGAAGCGTTGAGAGGAGGATCAGCTTGAGGATGGATGAGCTGATACGGATCGTAATCGTGAATCGCTCGTTTGTAGTTTCCGTAGACCATGAGAGCTCCAACGAAAGCCCCGGCGACTGTTCGAACGAAAGAGGGTGAGCTGACATATGCCGACTGAGGGAAGAACGAGAACGAACCTTGGGCTACGATGTATCGAGGTACCATCTGTGCGAGAGGAATGTCAGTGGTGCTGAGAGTTGAACGATGAAAGAGTATATCGCTCACCCTCCAAGGGAATCCTCGGAAAATCGCGAGGGAAATCGTTACTGCTGGATTCGTATGTCCACCTCTGTGAGATGTCGTTATCTTGCGATTAGAAGGGTTACATAGTGATCGAGCAAGACTGCGACTCACGAGATTCCTCCTGCAACGTAAACACTGATCATCACAGCGAAACCCCAAGTCCAGTTTTGACTCGAGTAATCTCCAGCCTACAATCGATGGGAGGACGGTATCAGTACCTACAGTGCATATGAGAAGAAATGAACAAGACGTACGGTAGCACCCGAGATCTTGACTTGACAATCGGCTGCGAAAAGAGAGGGAAGGTCGGAATCAGCGAATGAGTCGAGATCAGTTGACGAGAGCACGAGAGACTTACATCCGATACCGAGGACAACGAGTACGACAGTGCCAAGGAACTCTGCCATTGGTTCCCTCAAAGCATACCTAACCGTTCCCCAAGCGTTCCGAACTGGAGGTCCATCGGGATTCATATCGTCGTGCCAATCCTCCTTGTTCTGATTAAGCTGACCTCCGACTTGAGGTGAATCACTATCCGTTCCGCTATCCCTACTTCCTATTGACCAACTGTCTTCATCGAAGTCCTCTCCCCCGTTTCGACCGGAACGAGGGGTCTTCCCTCCTTTCTTGCTATCCTGCTCGACTTGATCCCTTCCTCGATCCACCTTCTCGTCGTACTCTTCATCATGTTTCCTTTGATCTTGTTCAGCGAGGGTCGATTCTCCTGGAGACTTCCTTCGAGCGAGTTGAGAAGCGGTTTCAGGTTCTTCCCTCGAATGAGTCGATTCGATTTCGGTTGTCCCATCTTCATGATCTTGACGTTTGACTGGGTGACCAACAGTACTTCCACCTCTCGACATCCCACTGTTCTCACTCTGAGCGTTCGCACTTTCATCCGTTTCCTCTCCACTCGCCCTCCATTCCTCATTGTTGTACCTATCGAACGGATCATCCTGTTCTACGATCGTATCACTCGGTAGCCCTCCATCTCCCTCACCTCCTACCGTACTACTGTGTTCAGTAATAGCAGAATCCATTCTCTCTGGCCCTTTCACCCTCCTCAATTTCCTCTCCTGTCTCTTTAATTCCCTCCTCTCCTTCTCCCTCGATTTCGCCCAATCCTTCGCTACACTCGACTTGCGTCGATCTTTCGTTGGAAACACTCCTCCCACCGCCCATAAAGGTTTGTCAGGATCCCCTCCAGTTTGACTCGCTCCCGATGCTGTACTTCCTCCATTGAACGTAGATCCTCCTGCTTGACTATTCATCCGATTGAACATCAGGTTCTGTGAACCTCCTGCACCTCCTCCTGCTCCAGCATTCCAAGCTTGTTCGGTTGAAGGTCCAGCGACATTTTGAGGGCGAGGTTTCCGACGAGTTGAAGTGGTTGAACTAGAGTTGCGAGGATGAGGTGGTCTCCCTTCTCGTTCGAAAGAGGCTCGAGAGGATGAAGTGGTAGACGATTGTCGATCTGGTCGTTGTCGTCGTCGAGTGGAAGAAGTAGAATGAGTCGAAGAATGTGAAGAAGACAAGTGGGAAGGTAAACGGGCAGAGGAAGAGATTAATCGAGAGATGGGTCCTGGTCGTGCTGGTGATTGATCATTCTCGTTGGAAGGTTCTTGAGGTGAAGAAGTTGATCTGGTAGAACTCGCTCGAGAGCTAGATCTCGATTCACTTATGTCTGCTGCTTGTGGCATTCAGTATCTTGAGTTGGAGAAGTGGTCGGTAGGAGTACAAGCTCCCATATAACGGTCAAGAAAGGAGCGGTTGAAAAAAAAACTGCTTCGCGCAGCGAAGAAGGAGAAGCGAGGTTTTCCCCTTCCGGATTCCGGAAGAAGGGATCGAGCAGTGCAGCTCGCTCTTTTAACAGGGGTCAAATGATTGGTCAGCGATGGGGAAAAACCGGAGAAGAAGAAGAAAAGACTCCTTCTCGCAACGGCTCGAAAGAAAGCTTACCTTCGTAGAGCCGCAAAGGACGTTACAAACTGTCTTTTATGTGGACATGCGAGGGATACTGTAGAACGAGAAGGAGAAGTCAAACTTGTGCGAAAACTCTGAAACATTTGAAGAATCTTCGGACACGGCACGAATCCGAAATTTACCTCTTGCCTTTCTCCAATTCACTCAACTTTTTTAACTTTCTTCTATGCCTCATGCTGATTCATTGGCTCTGCCGACTGGATTGAGCAAGAAAGAGTTTTACTCCCACGTCAACTCTACGCTCGAAGCTCTGTTGACGCCTCATTCCCCTCAAGATCCTTCAAATTTCATCACTTGTTTCTCCGTAAGTTAGCAACTATGCTTATTCTACGACAGACTCGCTAGACTGACGAAGTCACTCCGCAGAACGCCGCATCACTGCTGTTTGGATCTTATGAGAATTATGTCGAAGGAGGTTTTGGAAAAGAAGATGGAAAGAGAGTGAATTGGGCCGGTACGCTCCCTCTCGCTCTCTTTAGATTCAGACTGAGTGAAGCTAATTGATCGTGGAAATGACAATGCAATTTTCAAGGTTTCTATCTGATACCTTCACTCCTCACTTCCTCTCAATCCCGAACCACTCCACCAAGTCAACTCTATCTCGGCCCCTTCCACGGTCGACCAGCCTGCCTCTCCGTCTCTCTCACACCACCCTCCTCTTCTCGGCCCGTCGGAGTCTGTGCCGCTTCTTTCCTCCATAACAAAACTGTCGTCGTGCCCGATGTCGAGAAACGACCGGGTCATATCGCTTGTGATGGAGTGACGAAGAGTGAGATTGTCGTTCCAATCTCGGTCAAGATTAGAAAGAGGGAAGATTATGGAGAAGTGGGAGAAGGGATCGAGGAGGAACAAATCATGATTGGAGTATTGGATATTGATTGTGAGAGGGTGGAAGCTTTTGATGAGGTCGATAAAGAGGGACTAGAGGAGTTCGTAGAGGTGTTGAAGAGGGTGATCAAGTGGGAGCTATAGAGGAGTATAGAGTCAAGTTATCATCAATTCATAGATTCCGTAATTTCTAGTTTATCTAGTTCAACCTACTTTTGATTTGCGACTAGCTCATTTCGACGTCGAGTCCACCACTTGAACCCCAACTACCGAGTACGTCGACGAGATCACTCAGTTCTGCCTCTTGTCCTTTGTCGACCTCTTTCATAGTTCTCCATTCAGCGACGAATTCATCTGGCGAGATTTGTTCGCACGTGAAATCCGCGAGTACTTCCCTGTGTCGTCCAACTGTCAACTAATCTCGCGAGGAAGTTTGCAAGAAGGGATTGTGAACTCACCTCAAGCGAATCATCTCTGAAGAATAATCATGATACAAACTCGAAACATGAGTCAACGCTTCCTTCGGGTTGAGTCCATGCTGTAACGCCAAACTCGGAGTACTCAAGAAGAGGTCGGCTTCGAACAACAACTGTTTCAACAGTTCGACATCGAGTTCCATTTTCCCTAATCCTTCCCTCACTGCTGCTAAACTCTCCTCGATCGTTTCTTGTACTTTCGCCATTCCCCGCTCGCGAATGCCACCTTCTGGTCGAGAACGAGTTATGGGCGTTTGCGGGAGGGAGAGGAGGTTTTGAAGTTGGGAACAAGCGGATGAGATGGATTGAACAGAGTTGAAAGACGAAGAGTGGTGAGAATTGAACGCTCGTACGAGCTCATCGGCTCGGTGGAGTAGCTGAGCTAAGGGTGCTGAAGCAGATGTCATCGTCGTCGTCTGGCGGTGGGAGGGGAAGGGAGGAAAGTTGAACGATTTTTTGGGAGGAAAGGTTGAACTCTTATCTCTCACTTTGATTCGCTTGGACATTACCTAGGAGGGTAACGAGTGTCTTGCTTCCAATTCCAGCTGATTCGCTGATCGCTTTGGACGCTTCCTCGCCGTTCTCACTCACTCGAATCAACACCTTCGACTTCGTGTCACTTTCGCTTTAGTACCATAGGCTCTCTGGGAATGTGAACAGAGTAAAGGTAGCAGCTAGAAGAGTCATGTATTCAGCAAAACAGAGAAGAGAAGCAGAATCAGTTTTCCCTCGTCCGTTCAGTCATTCGCTTCTCCTCTCTCTGCGCGAAAAGCTCACGTCTGACTCGATGCTCGTAGATCCGAACTATGCACCATTGCCGAAGCGCGAAGGATAGCGACAACGTAGGCCCAATTTAACCCCTTTTCTCGCTCTCCGAATCCAATCGTCCTTTTTCGCCTTTCTCGCTCGACGACGATACATCTCAGATGATCGTAAAAGTGCGCTCGAGACGAATCGAGATTTGGAACGGTTCATTTGCGTTTGTTACAAACAGACTTTTATCGACATTTAGATTGTTACAAGATTTGGGGGTCGCTCAGCGATGCGGTCGTTTTCTTGTGGGCTAGTAGAGGATTGGTTCAAAGAGGAGTGGAATGGCCGTCTGAGTAGTGAGAAGGGGAAGGGGAAGGGTGGAGACGGGGGAGGGGGCGGGGGCGAGTTGCGAAGTGATCTCAAGATCAAGAGCGAGGAGATTGAGCACGTCGGATCTCGATGATTTGCTGATAAGGGAGGACAAGGTAGTCGTCAGGTACGCTCTTGATCAAGATCACTTTACGATCACTTGACAGAGGAAGCGGCGAAGAACGACTTACCTTCGCTTGTTTGAGCGCGACAGCAATCGTCTCAAATAACTCCTCTTCTTCTGTCTCTTCATCTACAGCATCGATCATCTCGACATTTCCCAATTCGCCTCGAGGTTGGCCTGAGGATCCAGTGTCTTGACAGAAGATGGGACTTTGCGATTGCGAGTCTTCGAATGTTGGAGGAGACGAGGAGACGCGTCTTTCTGGTCCTTGCAACTGGAGTGGGGAAGGGAACAAGGTGTCAATTCCAAGATCGTTGAAAGATAATCATTGGTCCAGAGTGAAGGAAACCAAGCTTACGGGACTCGAGATTGTAAGTTTCTTCTTCGAATCTGTTTCCTCGACACCTGATTCTAGAACTCCCTTCCCCTCTCCTTCCTCCTCTCCCTCTCCCTCTCCATCTTCGTCCTCTTCCTTGATCATCTTCATAGGTTTTACACCTTGCTTCTTTGGTTTACTCGGCTTGAAGACTAAGCTCTTAATCTCTTGCATTCGACGATTGGATGTCAAGTCCACCTCCTCTGCGTGATTATGCTGATTTTCAACCGCAACGATCTCATACTCGACATCCTCATCACTGATACCCCATTCTTCAATCAGGAACCTGAGTCGAATTCGAAAAGGACAAGTCGAACTTTCTTTCCGCCTCTTGTTCCTCGACGACTTGGAGCAAGCCAGTGCGTAGCGACCTAGTGCTGGAAGGGATGTCGTATTTGTGTGTAGACCGGGAGAACTTAGAACTACAGTTTTGAAACCGTGATTCAGACAGACTTGGTAGACTGCAGTTTGGAACCATTTTCGACCGACGAATTTCGTTCCTATGGCGAATGAGAGTGTTTTACCATCTTCGAGAGTGTGCATTTCGGCGATAGGTCCGATGATACGATCAGGGTCGCGAGAAGTACGGAAGGATGGGAAGGATGGCGAAGAGGTTTGAGGTTGAGGTGAGAGCTGTTTTCATATCTGTCAATCATGCGACATCTCGATCAGACAGCCAACTTACTGAAGTTCGCGACCTATCGAGGTTCATGTTGTCGTTCCAGCGATCCTGTGCTATTCCATTTTCCACGCTCTCCATTCTCTTCGGAACTTGAGCAGGTTCTTCATCACTTTCTTGGTCATCCTTCAACTCATCTTGTGCGATCTCTGACTCGACTGGATTGAGGATTGCTTGCAAGGATCCGGGAGAGGGTCTGAAGGTAGAGATAGGAGCTAGTCCTTTTGGCGGCGAAATCGAGAGAGCTTGTTGCGAAGTTTGAACCGAGCTTGAGCAAGACGATTCGGCGAGCTGTACTTCCTCTACCAATCATCAGTGCAACTCAAACCGTATGAGATAGGAGGAAGCAGGAATGTACCGAGGCTCGTCTCCTGAGTTGGGCGAGTTCTGCAGACGAGGAGCGCGAAACAGCTTGAGATCCCTGCCTTGTTTGCTCTGAGATCTTCTCCATTGTTGCTTAAAGTGTACAAAATCGTAGAGAAGCAAGAGTAAGATTGAGTAAGGAGTCTTCTAGAGCTCCGTCGGAGTGCGCGGAGCGAGGAAAACGCTGTCGACGACGACGATTTCAAGTCCCCTTACGCTTCGGAAGCAAAATGAAACGTAGATATCATTGAATCAACGATCTACCCTTCCGGCATCAAGTCACGTCTACCCGCTCTCCTCGATATTTCCTCAGACCTCGCTCAAATCGCTCACTTAATCCTTCCCACTCACCACCTTGAACCTCCTCCTCTCGACCTCGGTTCTCCTCCCAAGCTTCTTTGATTGCATTGACGATCGGCTTTGAGTGAACAGGCATAAGTCGGCGTAGCGTTGGATTGACGGTCGAGTCAGACGGGTTTTCGACTGCTTTGAGCAGGCGAACGAAGAAGTCTAGTCGAAACATGAAAGGCGAGTTTGGAACGGAGAAGGAGAGGTTCGGATGAAGATTCAATAGACGTGTCTCGAGGGGGATAGCGGAGAGGTGGGTCGAGGTAGAAGTGTCAAAAGGTGAGATGGTGACCTTCAGGAACGGGATCAGTCGACCAGCTGAATTACTCGACTGTGAGATGAACTCAGGCCGGGGTAAAGGATATTCGGAGAGTGGACGACCTGGAGGAGCGACCTATCCCGAAAAAATCCCCAAAAGTCAGTTAGCGATCGCAACGATTCTTGCCGTCCTTGACTGAACGATGAGCGGACTCACATGTATCGAAGGTAGTTTCAACTCACTGTCACTCTCCAACTCTTCAGTATCTAATCCTTGTAATGCCCTGACTGCCCTCATCGCACGTGCCGTTCTTTTCGCTTCGACACTCATCAAATCATCTCCGCCTGGCCCTCTTCTTGGCTTCAGGGTCGACTTCATCGTTGTATATTGAACTGGAGACGCGCTGGTAGATGGGCTGAGAATCGAAACAGGTTTAGAAGGAACGAAAGACTGATTTTGACGACGACGTTTTGAGCTTGTTTGTTCAGACAGAGGTTTGACGAGCTGTAACATCGCCTGCCTTCTAGCGAGTGCTTCTCCTTAGTTGCTAGAGGTATTTAAAAGCGGGATCTCACAGAAGCTCTCTTCTTGACTGGTGCAGCGACGATCGCTCGTTCCGAAAGCTTGATCGACTTTTTATCGCCTTCTCCTGTCGTCTGCCGGTCCTCCATCTTTGTTCGACTGGCACCAGGAAGTGAGTGATTGAAGAGAGAGAGAGAGGTAGGAGAGGAGGTGCTCGCTTGCAGAGGCCTATGCACCGGAGTTGAGCGGACCGGGTTTTTCGAAAAAACCTTCGCACCCATCGTCGCACTCCCCGTCGTCAACTCATCTTGCACACTGTACGAGGCTTCACATTAGTAGCGTGCTCGTTCAGCTAGAGCGTGAAAGGAGTGTATAGGAGAGATCTTCGTCGCTGCTTGGGAGAAAAGGAGTATTTTCCGGTCTTCCACCTTTTTCTGATAGATCCTCGATGCCGCTCTACCGCGTGAAGTCGAGGGCATCTTGACAACTGTGTCTATGCCGTCAAAAGAAGTTGAGAAAGAAAAAAGTGAGATCTTCTCCTCTTCTTGAAATCGACCCTTTCGTTCCTTCTCGACTCTCCTCCTCACGGCCTCGACTCTTTTCGTACATTTGACACATAAGTCACCAAAGCTACATCATCGCAACAACTCGCCTAACAATACACCTCGCTCCTCTACCTATCTCCCTCTTCCCGGATTAGGAGCCAGCCTTCCACCCTTCATCTCTAACAGCGTACCGACTTTGACTACTTCGACCACTTTAAAGAGAGGACCTACTGACTACTATTTCCACCCTCCCGCTCCTTCTCCCCTCGACGCTCTCTCCATTAGAAGATCTATTTGGAATCTCATTTCGTCACATTCGATCTAAACAAAGAAGAAGTTGAACGAGTACGATGCAAGGTTACGCTCACCCAGGATCACTCCAAGATCCTTACGGTCAACAGCAACAGCAACATTCTTATCCTCCCAACCCGAATCATTCAATTCATCCTTCCCACCAACAACAAATGAATCCTCAACATGCTCCTTACCATCAAGCAGGTCCTTCCAATCAATCTTATCAACAACAACCTCCGATGCAGCAACAGCAGATGCCACAAGGAGGAGGAGGAGGAGGGGGAACGAAGAGGAAAGCGGCTCAGATTATGAATGAAGAAGATGAGGATGAGAAACCAAATTCGGATACGGCAAGTCAGGGAGGTGGTGCTAGTACTACTACAACTGGGAAAACGAAAGGTGGTGCGAGCGAATTCGTAAAAAAGTTGTATAGGTGAGCGAAAAAGTTTTCTCCTTTCTTTGCGAGAATCGACAGATGGGGAGAGCTTGATCACAAGGGAGATGGGATCGAAAGGTAGGCTGTTGTGGGACGTAGGTCGAAGAAGAGGTTAAGGAGAGACAGAGGAAGCGAGAGAGCCTTGAGATTTGACGAAACTGACCCTTTTTCCTTTCCTCGCACAGAATGCTTGAAGATGGTCAATTCCAAGATGTCGTCAGCTGGGGATACCAAGGAGACTCGTTCGTTGTCAAGGTGGGTCGGGGTGATTTCGAATCTGATCGCTTCTGAAACTGATTCGCCTTCCCCTTGCTCTTACAGGACATGAATCAATTCACCACTCACATCCTCCCTCTACACTTCAAGCACTCAAATTTCGCCTCATTTGTTCGTCAATTGAACAAGTACGATTTCCACAAGGTCAAGAATGCTGAAGAAGGAGGACCTTCGTACGGAGAGAACGTGAGTATCGATTTTGAGCATTCGATCGTGACAACACTGATCGAATTCTACTTCCCCCACAGACTTGGGAGTTCAAACATCCCAACTTCCGAGCTGATATGAAGGATAGTCTCGAAAACATCAAGGTAAGTTTTCGCTTCACCCACTTTATTGTTCGTTTCCTCGACTTACACACCACTCGTTGAATCAGCGTAAAGCACCTGCAGCAAAGAAACAAGCTACAGCAGCAGCACGAGCTCGAGGTGCAGCAGGTCCCGCATCGAATCAAAACGGTTCTATCGATCCGACTCAGCCAGCTCCAGGAGGATTCGATCAAGGTCTCCAAAGTCAACTCGACGGTCTTGCTCGAGCTCAGCAAGCGATGCAGCAACACATGACTAATTTGAGTGCGGACTATCAAGCGGTGATTGGAGAAATGATGAACTTTCAGAGAAATATGGTTGCTCAAGATCAATTGATGCAGAACATCATTCAATACCTCGTCAATCTCGAAGCTGGTGAGTAATTCTGTTAGACTACATCTCATCCCAAACTGATGTTGTCAAGCTTCTCGACCTGCAGATCAAAAGTCTTCGAAATCTCAAGATCCAACTACACCCTTCGTCCCGTCTTCTCAAGCTCAAAAGCTCATTTCCTCCTATACCGAAGTCGCTCGAGCATCTTACGATCAAATGGCCGACTTGTCGCGCCGTGCTTCTCTTTCAGGAGGTGCTTTCCCACCAATGCCACTTCCCGCTCCTCCTCCCGATTTCAATCATTTCAACTTCGGACATCACCCTGACGAAGATCGACGAAGTGACAACGGAATGCCACCACCTCAAAATCCCCAGCAACAACAGCAACAAGCTCAGCCTCCACAAAATTCGGCTCAAAACCAACCTCCCGCTCAAAACCATCATTCTCCTGTGATGCCTCAATTCCAACACAACGCTCCTCCAACTTACGATCACGCTCCTCCTCCTCCCCAACAACAGAACGCACCTCCTGGATCAGCGGGAGATCATTCGGGATCGAACAACGGTCGACCGGTCTTGTCGAATCAGAGGAGGGAGAGTAACGTTCCGGGTTGGGCGGTACCCCCTCGAGTGTTGTTGGTTGAGGATGATCAGGTTTGTAGGAAGTTGAGTAGCAAGTTTTTGGAGGTTTTCGGATGCGATATCGATGTCGCGGTCGATGGAGTTAGTGCGGTACAGAAGATGAAGGTTCACAAGTATGACTTGGTTCTTATGGTGCGTTTCGATTTCCTCTCTATCGATCAATGATAGTTCGCGTCTGATTGAGGTGACTTTTGTTTCTCACAGGATATCGTGATGCCTAATCTCGATGGTACGTCTTCTTTTCCCCCTGCTCTTCCACTCTTAAACTAGCACTGACATCTTCCCTTCCTACTCTCAGGTGTCTCGGCAACTTCGATGATTCGACAATTCGATGCGACTACTCCAATCGTTTCAATGACTTCAAATTCGGGTCCTCACGATGTCATGACCTACTTTTCACACGGTCAGTCTCCACCTTCACTCTCTTCAAGTCAACAGTAACGATCGAATGCTGACGAAGGTTGACGGAATTGTAGGTATGACTGATGTACTCCCGAAACCTTTCACCAAACAAAACTTGAGAGGAATGCTCGATGTACGTTTGATTCGTCTCACTCGCCACTTCTTTCAGCTTGACTGACGAAGTGAGATTCGATTCTTTGAACGTACAGCGTCATCTCCCTCACTTGAAACTGATTCAACAACTCGCCGAAGTTCCTCGAGCGCTCGGATTCAGTACTGATGAAGTACGAGACGCTGTCGCTCAATCAGTCTCCGTATTCGGATTTGATCCCACGAACTCTACTCAACCACCTCAAGGTCAAAATCAAGGAGGGGGAACGAACAATCCTTTCCAATCGATGGGAATCTCGGACAGTGATTACATTGATATCTTGACCAATATCGCTACCAACAACGAAGGGGCTCAGAAGTTGGAGGTAGAGACGGATGGTGGCAAGAACATGTTTAGAACTTTGGGTGGTGAGTCGCTTTTTCGCTTCACGTTGAGGGGAACCCGTTAACTGATGTTTGAGGTTTTGAGCTATGATAGATGGCGGATACGCTGCTTGATTGCATACGGAAAGAACGGGAACCATAGTTCGGTAGATGTCGAGAGGGAGTGGATCCGATTGATTGATTTTTGGGTTTTTACCACATTGTGTTTTGTAGTTTCCTGTTCTTCTTGCTTCTTTTTACACGACCTCCTGGAGATACCCATTTTGTAGCGATTTGCCATAACTTTTCATCATGTCTCCTGTTCTGTGCGGAACCTTGCGAGAGAAGACTTTGATTGAATAGAATTAGAATTGAATTGCGAACGCGAAAAGCTTTTCCTTTAACTCTTTTCATTCAACTACCCTTCACTACCCTCTACAAAGATGCAAGAACGGGAAGAAGCTTTACGCCGTGAGTATAGAGTATCATTGTACTATCATGAACCCTTCATAGAGCTGATAGGTGCTGATCCTTCTGTTCACAGAAACTCATCTCTTCATTCTCGCCTTCCTCCGAACTCACCAACTGAGTAAATCGACTTCTGCATTGATCAAGGAGCTGAACAAACAACCTTGGAAAGGTGCTGAAGGAACTGGTTTAACCTTGAATGGACAAGAGGCAGAGAAAGAGAGTCAATCTTTAAATGGTTTGGAATTGATCAGTCTCGTCAGGGCAAAGTTGGAATTAGGTAAAGAACAGTAAGTGCACTTCACTCTTTAACCTACCCACTGAAAGGGATGGAGTGGAGCGACAGAAGGGAAACTCTTTCGATCAACTTTTTTCTGACCTTTTTTTCTCCTGCTACCTTAGATCAGCGAAGAAAGGCAAGAAAGTAGAGGTACCCACTACTACGAATGGAGCCGCATCAGACGACAGTTCATCCGAATCAGACTCGGATTCTTCGGACGATAGCGCTTCAGAGAAGGAAGTAGAAAAGGAAATCTTACCTGCAGAGGTATTGGAAGTTATACAGGCCGAACGAGAGGAGAAGAAAGCAGAGGAGGAGAAGAGCAGTTCGAGTGATGAAAGTAGCGACGAGGATGAGGTTGTCGATGCGAAGAAGGTAGAGCAAGAGAAGAAGGGGGACAGCTCGTCTAGTTCGTCTAGTTCGTCGAGCGATGACAGTAGTGATGATGATGAAGTCGCAGCTGCGGTTGAAAAGGTAGAGGAAACCGCCATCAAAGGTAAGTCAATCTCAAGTTTTCCTTCATCTGTCAGATCGACGGGCTCATTCTGGTACTCTTTCTTTAATCGATCCTTAGCCGCTCCGGCCAAAGCCAGCTCTACTTCTTCCTCTTCCGACAGTGACTCGTCTTCTTCCGATTCGAGTGATTCGGATTCAGATGACGAATCCGACAAAGCCGTCAAAGCGAAGAAACCTAGTCCAGGTCCTCCTACTCTCGCTGCCCCAGTCACTCCAGCCCCCGTCCCTACCTCTACCAATGGCAAGAAGCGCAAAGCTTCCTCCTCATCTTCCAGTTCTTCATCATCATCCAGTTCATCCTCTTCCTCCGATTCTTCCTCGAGCGATTCAGACTCCGACTCGTCCGAGAAGAAGAAAGCTTCCGAGAAAGCCGTCAAGAAGGAATCAAAGAAGAAGGATTCCGCTCCTCCTACCAAGAAATCAAAACCTTCTTCAACACCTCCCGCACCCGTCGCGATTCCCGTCGCTTCGACTTCGACTCCCTCGGCTGCCGAGAAAGGTGTTCGATGGGGAAACAACTCTCACTCGAATTCTCCCGCACCGAATTCGGCAGCAAAGGGTAAAGGAGCGGATCGTCAACCTGCAGAAAGGTTCCGACGAGTCAAGGCAGAGGAAGTCACGTTCACCGATGTGAGGTTGATGGATAATTCGTTCGCGGCGAGACCGGCGGGAATGAGTGATTACGGTGCGAAGGCTAGTGCGGATTTGATCGTTACTCGAGGGAAAGGGTTCACGAAGGAGAAGAACAAGAAGAAGAGGTGCGTTTCTCTATCTCCCTCGTAGCTTCACAACGTAGGAAAGGAATACTGATCTTGTCGTTTCTTTGATCGCAGGGGTTCTTACCGAGGAGGTGAAATCACGATGGCTTCTCACTCGATCAAGTTCAATTACGACGACTAGATCAGGGCTTCCTTTCCTCTCTCGACTCTACTCGCATTCACTACTTTGGTATCGTTTTCGTTTCGGCTTATTGTGTAAAAGGGATTACAGATTTTCAATTCGCACTTACCCAAGTTCATCCCCCTAGCTTTCGCCTAGCTTCCGGAGAGTTGTGCGTCCTCATTCAAGTCGGCAAGAACGTCTGGCCTTGACAGTACCTGCGATGGAAGGAGCTCAGTCAGTGGCTTTCGCAAGGTCGAGGGAAAGTCCTTGGTCTCGAAGAAACTCGCATTCCCTGCGGGGTTTGTCTCCAATGAGCTAGCGCAGCTAGTGTACATCCGGAGACGACGAAGACGCTCGCTAGGAGCCAAATGGCGAACCAGACTGTCAAGCAGCAGAGAAAAATCAGCGGGAGAAGCGAGTTTGGGGCAGCAAGAATCTCGAGTAGAGCGTACCTTTCGCTGCGACTCGTGTATGAGATTCGATAGCAACGACACAGCATTCATTCTGCTTCCTGTACACGTGCAGAAGGAGAGTAAGATAAGGCTCAGTATCAGTGTCGAAGGAGAAAGAAGTTGAGCTTAACCGATGAATGTAGTCGTCCTATGCGAGGGGACTCGTCAGTCATAGAAAGCTAAGATAGTCTAGATGCGAGCAAGGCTTACGATCGTATCCCATATACTTTCACATGAGTCACGAAAACGTCAGTTTCGCAAGAGGACAGAAAAGTTTGAGAAGAGGTACCTTACATGTAGAACGAGCTCATCACTAGATTTCATAAGCGTTTGATGAGTGACGATTCGGTTGAATACCGACAAGCGAGAAGAGGACTTTACCGCCATGGAACAGGATCAAGTAACGTAAACCTTTCGCATGATGAATAAACCTGTGAGCAAAGAAGAACAAGATCAGTGTCTCGTTAATCAAGATACTGATCATAGACTGTGCTCACCATAAAGCCAATAACACGATCAATCCGGCGAAACAGTTCAGTCTAGCGAGAAACTTCGCTTGAAAGAAAATGACCGGCAGCCAAATCGCTCCGAGAACCTGTTTTTCACCCGACTCGCTACTCAGCTATTCGGATTGATGGCGGTAGAAAGAACGGATGACGAACAAAACTAGCGTATTTGGAAGCGAGAGTGTTGAACCTGTGAACTTGAGATTGGTAAGCTCGATTCACCGGGACACATTACTTCAGTCGAGACTCACCCAGCGAAGATCAGACCTCCTCCGAATAAGATCGAGAAGATCTGCCCCATGAACAAAGCGAAGAGAGGTATCGATCGACCAGGAGTCTGTTGACAAGAGAAGCGAAAAAAAGTTAAGTTTCGTTTCTTGCATTCGTACAACTAGGACTGACCGTGTAAGTTGCGGAGCCAAGATTCGGATCAATAGTGAAACTTCGAATCGGTACAAAAAGGACAACAAACGCAAAGAGATGCCTGTGAGGTCGAAAACGTCAAATCAGAACCGAGGGATGCGAGATTTGAACTAGTTCTTGCTCACCCAGCTTCATGAACCAAAGCAGTGTAGCTCTTGAAAGAGTAGAGAAGCCATCTGACTCCCCACAGGTTCCAAGCAATTGAAATACCAACGAGATCTGCTGGTTCAAGATCAGCTTTGATCAGCCGTCCCTCGCATAATAGTCAAGACTCACAGATAGCCATTACATCTTTGCTCCAATCATCATTAGCTCCAGTCCCGAAGCGATGCGAGATACGCTACTCACAGAGTGTCGTAGTCTGTTCTTCAGTCAGCGAGAACAACCCAGTCTTCTTCTCGTTCTCATCTCCCTCGTGGCAATCTGAGCTTGACTTTCGACCTGATTCTCCACTTGCTGAGCTCATCGGCGTCGAAGGTTCCCGTTCATGACTCGTCGTAAAGGTGGGAGTCAGCGTCAGCCAGGAAGGTGGAGTAGTCGGTAAAGTTTCGCTCGTGAAAGTTGTCGTCGTCGGACTTCGAGTTTCTACCTCTGTCACAGTCTCTGGATTGACAGTAGAGACGATAGTGCTTATTGGTGGGTTGATGGTGACCGAGACTTGAGCGGTCAAGGTGTAGTAGCGAGTTGGAGTTTCGAATATCGTTTGCGAGGTTTCGTTCGGGATTGTTTGAATGTCGGTTGATGTAGGAAAGACGGTGTAGGTGAGAATTTGAGATGTGAGAGTGATAGTGGTGTCTTGACCTGTCGTATGGACCTTTGTTGAGCGATAGCAATAATTCCAAACACGAGCTTTCTGATTTACCTTCGTACACTGTCACGATCTGGGTATCTCTCGCGCCTCGAGAAGTTGTATCGACACCCCAGGTCGTATATTCGGTGAGAAGAGTCGGATACTGAATCGTCCTGGGGATAGATTCGTCTTAGCTTCCGAGAGTAAACAAAGCTTTCAAAAAGACTCACTGATCGACCGTTACCGTGTTTGTCACGATATCCGTACCTATCTCTCTTCGTCAGTACGACTACCAAATCCGAGAATGTATTCGACTCACCCCATCCGTAATCACCTGGTCCAAATTCATCACCTCTTCGCTTCTTGCGGCTCAAATTGCGATCGGTAGCCACTCTTGACGGCAGTGTACAGATTCTGCACGTATCTGATCTTCGAGTGTTGTTGTTGAAGAATTGTAAGGTGCTATTCTGAGGACAAACGGCCGACGATGTTGTGAAAGAAGAAGGAGCGGGTAAAGGAAATGCGGCTAAAGCTGCTGTCGGATGATTGGGCAGCATTTCTGCGCCTATGCTATTCATGGTCGTCAATAGATATCGTGATGGGGAGGGAGGGGAGAGGAACAGCGAGAGCGAGAGAGGAAAGGAGAACTCATTTTTCGACCGCGGATTTTTCGGACCTTGACAAACTCGTCAGCGCTTCAGCTGAAGAGTGGAGAGTGAGAACAAGTCAATAGACCAGAGCTAAGGAGAAGGGATAACAGAAGCCGAAAGCGAGATGTCGCAAACATCTTCGGAATTGAGACGAGAAGACAGCCTATGCAAGCGAGATCTCGAGATGGATTGCGTAAAGCTAATGGATTGGTGGTACTCCTCCTCTCTTCGTTCTTGTAGTAAAGCGTCAATAAAAGTCCGTCCACAACGTTCCCATCTTATTCTTCCCTGATTTCTGCTCATCTCCCGGTCCTCATTCTCCAATCTGCATCTATCTTGAACGTTCAGATCCTCCAGCATTCGCGAACCTGATCTCTTGTACCATTTCGAGAACCTTCATTCCAACTTGTTGATCGTTGAGCATTCGAATGTACTTTTCGAGCGATTCAGGTTCCATCATCAAGATCTCGAGGCGTGTCTCAACTGAAGTGATACCAGAGAGATAGAGTTTGTTGAGGAGATGAGGAAGATCCGTTGGGAGTGAGCGGAAGGAACGAAGGAAAGAAACGAGATCCGAGGGGTAAGTGCTGAGGGTAGAGGCCGAGGGAATAGTAGTCTTGAGAGCAGTCGAGACGGTTGCGGGAACTGCGGAATACGATGTAGTGAATGGTTGAGGGTATGCTGGAGTCGAAGTGGAATGGTAAGAATTGGAAGAGGTCGAAAGGGGAAGTGAGAAAGGGTTGTAAGAAGGGAGACTAGCTTGAATGTGATTGTCCTCGTCCTTTGCCGTCGCGGTTTCGGCTCCTCGAGCTACAGTAGAATCTCCCGAGGAGAGCTCGACCACTTCGTGATTGTGTTCACCCACGATCAACGCCGAACTCCATTTCCCTTCGTCCGTCTTGAAAGCCTTGATCTCGAACTTACAGCGGTTACCATCTGCATCTTCGTAGCGAGCTCTATTGCGGTAGCATTGCAGGACCAAAGGTGAACCGTTCGGGTCTTGAGCCATAGGGTATCGACGGCTGACTGTGTAACCGTGTTGCTGAGTGTAGGCGTGGAGAACGATGAGAAGCTGGCGAGCCGTGTCGAAGACTTGAGCAGGCGATGGGAACTGGACTGTATTCTGTGCAAACAAGACGGACGACAAGCCAAAGTTTCAGCGGGAAAAAGCTAACGAAAATCAGAGAAACTTACGAGTTTCAGCGCAGCGATCTCCTTCTCTACATCTTTCGCCGAAGGAAAGATAGTCTTGATCGAATTCTTAGAACCGGATGTCGTCTTGGCTTTCTTGAGTGATTGAGTCGAAACGGCATCTGACTCTGACTCTGACTCCGATTCGTCATACGAATCGTCTCTATCCTCGTCCCCCGCTACGTAGTCGACATAGTTGACGAGCTTCGTCGAACGGCTTGACGTTGAGTAGACCTGCGTAGGCGTAGCTTCTAGTTTCCTTTCGGACTCTTCCAATTCCCTCTTCGCTTTCTGGACCATTCGTCCCATCTTAGTCCTCATCTCCGATTTCTTCGCTTCCGTTTCTTCGACTTGACAAGAATGTATCCCATGTACGGTTGTGACTGCCGTCACACCTTGAACCCTTGAAGCGGAGACTCGGAAGGCGCAATACTTCTTCTCTTCGCCAACCCTGATTCCACAGGTGAGGTAGCAGTTCCTTCGAGACGCAGATTTGGTGATCAGGTATAGGGAGTGTTGTACTGTTCAAGAACGAGCCAATCAGAATCGTGAGAGCTGAGACATGAGAGGGAGAAAGAGTGACTCACAACCTCGTTCAAACACGTCCAATTTGAAAGCTGGGAGTGAGGTATAGACAGTGCCTACATCTGGAAGTATACCAGACATTGCTGTCTAGAGTTGAGAAGTGAGGTGAGTGGAAAGTGGGAGAGGAAGGAGAGAGAGAGAGGGGAGAGAGAGAAAGATCACCTTTTGAGCCGTGGACAGTTTCGGACTTCTAGATTGTCAGCTGATGAGTAGTCTAGTAGATTGAAGTGAGAGTGAAGGTAGTGGAAGTGAGAAGAGTTGAGACCAAGCGAAGAGAGAGAGAAGTGAAACTCTCGAATCGAGTGCAGACTAGTTTCATCGCTCTCAACGAACGCTGATGTGAGTAAAGCGTTTCAGATGTATGATACTACTTTCTAGGTCTTGTTCCTCATTCTGATTCGAAGAGCAAGTTCCTCCTGTAAATCGTTTCTCATCGTTCTCAATTTCTTCCCAATCTGGTTCTCGATTCCTCCTATGAAACGTTCGAATCCTTCATCTTCCATCATGAGTAGTTGAGTGAGAGTTTCGACCGAATCGACACCGATTGAGTGGAGGTAGTCGAGCGAATGTTGTGCTTCGAAAAGTGAGGAATGAAAAGGACGAAGGAGAGAGGCGAGGTCGGAGGAAAGGGCGTTGTTCGTTGTATTGGGTGACTTGATTCGAATAGGAAGAAGAGGTTGAAACGTGATAGGGACAACGAACGGCTGTGAGTAAGACGAACGAGTAGCGTATGAGGGTAGAGTCGAGAGATTCTGGGTCTGAGAAAGGGAAGAGGTCGAAGTTGCTGCAGGATCGGCAGTGATGAGACTAGGTGAAAGAGTTGAGGTAGAGCTGATTGTGTGATTGTGCTGAGTCGTCGTCAAGGGAAGAAGCCTCCAGAGTCCGTCTTGATTTTGTCGAGCAGAGATGGAATACGGACATCGCTGCTCTTTATCTCGAGCTTTACTACCGCAGCACATCTTGAGCGATGTCTTGACGTCAGCCTTCGTTGAGCGTTGCAATGAGAAACCGTTTTGCTGAGCGTAGGCATAAAGGGTTGCGAGAAGTTGATGAGGAGGTTCCGAGAAGGTCTCGGTAGGAAGCGGGAGAGAAACAGTATTCTACACCACGACAACACAAGGTTCAGCAACGAGAGAGAAGAGGCAGCGAAGTGGGAGTTTATTCACAGTCTTGAGATTGACGATTTCAAAGAGAAGTTCTCGAGCAGAAGGCATGCGTCTTGAAGCTGATACCAACGAGCGACCGATCCCGCTTGAGCCTGCGTTGACTTTGACTACCTTTGATGTCGTGCTAGACGAAGGAACGTCCGCATCTGAGTCGGAGGTGAGCGAGTCCTGTGAATAACTTCCGTCACTCGCTTCATCATCTCCCTGTATAATACTCGTGTCTGTCTCTTGCGAGATGCTCTTCCTCGTCACTGTTCCATGCATCCTTCTCCCCTGAATCTTCGGAAGCTGCCGTTGGAGAGTTCTGAACCTGATTCATCGAGTCGATATCTGTTCCCCCTTGAAGTTGTCCGTTCGAGCATGAGTGTTTGTTGTTGACCACAGTGATTGCGAACAATCCTTCTGAGTTCTTATTGACGATGGCTCTGCAACTGCAGTGTGAGATGGTCGAGACGAGTGAGGTTCCAGAACAGTTCATTCGTAGCCTCTTGTCCTTGATTGATGCAAGTGCTGCAAATCGCAAGGAGTGTGTTACTATACAGACTATCCTCGTCAGCTCTGCGACATTGTGAGAGAAGAGACAGTGGTTTGAAGATCGAGATTATTCACCTCCTCTTTGCAGGATATCCAACTTGAAGGTATCTATTGACTTGTATGTAGTTCCGAGTGCTGGTAGTATTGACATCGTAAGGTGAGAAGCAGTTCTTGAGAAAACGAGTGAAAAGTGAGAAAGAGGGCGAAGAATTTCGCAAGTCTCGAGGAGAGCGGATCTCGTTTCTCAGTGACGAGCTTAAATTCTAGGACAACTTTGAGCAGAGGAAGGGGGGACGCGAAAATGAGCGTCATTGTCAGAAAAGCCGACTAGACAAGACTTCGATGAGGCGTTTCGCACAAACTCGACGAACTCGTACACGACTCTGTCTCTCCCGTTCTGCATTGGACGACGGCTCGGCGACGACGAGTTGAGACTCCTCCCGAGGACGAGGGACACAGCTTGAGAATGTAGCAAGTAAAGTATTCAGTTATCCATTTCAAGCGAGTTCAGCAAGCCTCTTCCTTTCTTCGTACTCAATCTCTTTATTCCCTGTTTGTCCTGCTTTGATCTATCGCCGAGTCTTTCCGACCCATTCTTCCGACCTACAACTCATCTCCGTTCAAACATTTCTCAACATCTTCGCCCATCCTACTGATCAATTGTCCAAGTTCCTCACCGATTCTCTTCGCCAACGCATCGATCACTGCCTTCTCCATCGACGCAACGAGGACGAGCGTCTCTAACGAGTCGATACCAGCCGATTCCAGGTTCGAGATAGTCGATTCGACGTCCGTTACTCCGAACGAGCGAAGGAAAGAGGCGTATTGCGAAGTGGGATAAGAAAGCTGTTGAGTNGGAACCGAGTAGTCGAGGTTACGGACTTGCGAGTTGGAGAGGACGTTCAACGATGGTTGCTGAGGTGTAGGGGTCGTTAGAAGGAGCGAAGGAGGAGAAGCGTTCTTGACGAAAGAAGGTTTGACGTTGTCATCTCGACGAGGCCAGAGGGATCGTATAGCGTTTGATACTCGAGAGAAGAGTGAAGGAGTTGAGGAGGGAGAGGCGGAAGAAACCTTGATGATGGGAACAGGATGGAGTTTGCGTTTCTTGAGAGGTGGAGGAAGCATGAGAGACTCTTGTTGTTCTGGCGAGGGATCAAGGAAGCGTAGTTGACGAGAAGCGGGTACGACCAGCGTACGCGAGGAAGAAGTAAAAGAGTCGGTTTGAGGGAATGGCGAGGAACTTGGCGAGGAAGAGGAAGAATTTGCGAAACCTTTGACGTTGCGAGAAGCCTCGGAAAGGGCGACAGTGTTCCGGCGAGACACGGTGGGAATGGACGAGGCACGAAATACCTATACAAAGTCGCTTCAGTACTTTCATCGGCGACGTAGAGAGGAAGAGGGAGCGACTTACAGAACCGCTTTTGACTGTCTCTTTCAACTTGGCACGAGTAGAAGTCGGGAGCACTTCAGGGTCCGAATCGACATCGCTTGAATCGCCCAAGCTGGTGAGAGGAGACTAGATAATGGAAGCAAGTATAAAGTCAAATGGAGTTTTGGAAACAACGAGATTGCGAAAGCGACGAAACGAACAGATTCGCGGCTCTTGGCGCCGGCCCTTGACGTATAGGTCACTTGTTTCTCCTGTTCTTCCTCGTCCTCCACTGTACTCTGTCCCTCGTTGATCTCCTCCCGCAATCGATCGATCCTGGCTTTCAAAGCATCTCTAGCACGTTGCGTTTTCTTCGCTCTGTGTTCCGAGCTACAGGTGTGATTGTCGTTTACTGAGAGGACCGTTACTCCATTCTCGGACAGACGACCTCGAACCTTCAAGCCGCAAGGTTTGCCAGGATACCATTCGTCGCGCAGGGGACACCCCAAGGTCATATCTTCGCCCGTGACACCACCTCTTGCGTTGAGACCGAAGTCGTGCTCCTCTGTGGATAGTCAATGGTGAGCGACTCGACAAAGATTCTGGGGGAAAAATGACGAACCTGCTCTTTCCAGCAAGTCCAGTTTGAAGCGATTGAGAGATTCATAAATAGTGCCCACTGCGGGTAGATCGCTCATGGCGAGCAAGATTGAGCAAGAAAAGCAGAGATAAAGTGAGTGGAGAGGAACAAAGAGCGAATTTGCTGATAAAGTCAGGAGGTAAGCTCTCGCAACTACTTGAAGGCGCACGAGTTCTGCATCTCGATCATGAAGACGCCTTCTCTCATTCAGGCAGACAGCCAGACGTTCCAAAATCTACGAAATTCGTTTTACAGCAAACAGCGATTGCGACCTCGTCGTTGTTCGCAGACATTCTCGCTCCCGCTGAAGCGTTGTGACATGCCAAGAGTACTCTCGACAACGAGGACGTCGATATGAGAGCTATTTCAAGCCATTACGCATCACAAGAGAGTGCGACGAGTTGCAGATCGACCTCCGTTCGAATAAATTAGAGTACTCCCTCGCCCTCTCGTCACATCCCTACCACACCATTTACTCCATATCACGCTTAAGCGGCACCCCATCCCCTCCTCAAAACATAATCCACTCGTTTCGCGATCCATTCCGGATTCGTTCCAATCCTCTCTCCTCCCAATCCACCAGAGATTCTCGCAGTCCCCACTCCCAACCCTACCACGACAGCAGTCCATACAGCTTGCCATTCCCTGCCTTTCGTGATGTTCCGTCTTCGCGAGGGAGGTCCAGCTTTCGGTCGTTTTGGTTGAAGCGAACGAGGAGCTGTTGGATCGAGCAGAATTCGCCATCCGACGAGACCATGATAGGTTGCGAGGGAAGCGAGAGATGCGTAAGAGAGTGTAGAGGCTATGCGGAGGTAAGGAGACGAGTGAGTGAGGGAGAGGGCGGTGAAAGTGTAGTTGAAGAAAGAGGGGGAGAGGGAAGAGATCGGTGGAAGAGGTGAGGAAGGAAGGATTCGATGTACGTAGAGATGATGGATTACTATGGGGATCAAAGCGTATCCCGTGATATGGTGGGTCGTGAGAGGGGGGATGATTGAACTTGTTGAAGAGTTTCGAGCAGAAGGAACGACGACATCTTCTTCGATTTCTACACCTTCCTCATTGTTGATTTGGACGAGCTCCGCATCGAGTTGATCCATCTCTTCTACTAATAACTCTTTCTCCCCTTGATTGAGGGAGGGTAATCCAGCTTTCCCCTCTTGAGAAGTGATATTCTTCATCTCGATCCTCAGTGACTCCCTTCTCCATTTCCTCCTCTCTATCCTCTGCAACACTTTGATCCATCGATTGAGTACCCCACTCGTGACATGTAATCCCAAACTCCCATAAACTAAAATCGGTTCCGTCCATTCACCCTGATACAGTTCCCTCCCAATCAATAAGAACCCGTTCGCTCGGTTCTCGGCGGAGGAAATGTATTTTGGTCGAGAAGGAAGGAGGGCAGAGAGAGGGGCTGATAGGTGGACGACGGTGAAGAAGGAAAATGAAACGGCTGAGAGGGATTGCACGAGTTTAAGAAGTGGGACTGCGACATCTAGAAGTTGCAAAGTGAGCGGAGGCGGTGTATTCAGGGTAGACTGGACAGGCATCGCTGTAGAGGGAGGTGTGAGAGAGGCGATTCGAGTTCGAGCAAGATGAGGGAAGAGTCGAAAGAGACGATGGAAAGCTGCCTGTAATGCGAGTCGCTCTTGCAACTATTGATAAGGTATTTATAAGCTATCCTGAAGGCGTTTAAGCAGGTTTGAGGGTGTCTAGTGAGTGGTAGATGAGAGAGATTCGATTCGCTCTTCTTGTTCTCCTCCAACACACTTCGAATCCGACCGATTGCACCTAGACAGCATGCCAGCACCTCGAATAGCCCAATACCCGCCATCCTCAACCGAATCACAATGGTTCTTCACCCGTAAAGAGTTGGACAATCCTCCATCAATTAGAGACAACGTTTCCCTCAAAGACGAACGAAGGAGTAGACAGAGAATGATACAAGCATTATGGCAATTCAGGCACATCTCGAAACAGTGCGTACCACTCTCTCCTTCGAACTATTCGGGAAGCGATGTTGACTGAAATCGCAAAAGATCAGACCTCAACTCGTGATCAATACAGCTGCTACCATGTTACAAAGGTTCTATATGAGAGAGTCATACGCGAAATGGGACAAATACGTGAGTTAGCTCACTATCCTCAATTGTGATCAAGCTGACTTTCGCCTCGTTTTTGTGTTGACAACAGACTGCCGTCGCTGCAGCTTTCTTCCTCGCCTCGAAAGTAGAAGAGAAACCTCTCAACAGCAAGAACGTTACCTCTATGCTCCTCTGGCTTCGAAAGAACGGGTTCCGACCCAACCTCGATCCAGATGCCTGGCGAAAAGGATTCAGTGAATCGGAATACGCCAATCCCACCTTCATCAGACAAAGGAAAGATATCCTACACTACGAAGAGACTATGTTGAGGATGGAATGTTTCGATATGAACTTGAGACACCCTCATGCGTTGTTGGGGCAAGCGGTAAAGAGGATTTGGAATAAAGGAAAAGGGAAGGAAGAAGTAGAGAAATCAGGTCAGATTTTGGATTGCAGTTGGTGTATAGCGAATGATACGTGAGTTCGAGCGATCTTCCTATTCTACCTTCCATGAGCAGAATTGAATTTCGCTTTGAGACCACAGTCTCGCTGCACCGACTTGTCTTCTCTATCCTCCTCAACTCATCGCCGCCTCTTGCCTCGCTATCGCATGTATCATGCTCCGACTCCCTCTCCCTGGGAAACCTTTGTCAATATCCGAACAAAGAACCCTGTGGGAACTAGACAAGGAGGAAGGGGAAGAGGAAGATGGAGAACCTTTTGAAGAGGATGTTTACTGGTTGGATCTGTTCGAGATTAGGTCTGATCAGCTGAGAGGTAGGTCTGACTTGTCCATCAGTTAACGGGAGGATCGGAAGCTGATCGATCGAGAGACTTGCAGAACCGATTCTTTATATTCTCGACAATTGGCAGCTATCTCAGGATGCGTTTGTCAAGGAAGAGTCGAGTAGAGTGAGCTCTCCTACTTCGCCCTCTCCTGCTCACAGCAGCTGACGCGCTCTCTCTGTATACCAGTTACGGCCGAAGATTCTGAAAGCTCTCGACGAATTACCTCAATGGCCTAAGGAGGAGGTCAAGCAGGAAGTGAAGGTAGAGATCACGGAAGGTATCAATACTTACTCGAGAGATGGAATGAAAGAGGGAGTGACGGGCACCGTCAAGGACGAAGTGAAAGATGAAGATGTCGAAATGGAGGAGGTCAAGACGTAGTAGTCAGTGCATGATACGGTACAACGCTGGACGTGCTTCTTCTTCTCTCTGTGCTCGAGCGAGAGGCGGATGGGATCCAGGTTGTTCGGAGTGCTTGGGAAAAGGAGAGACGACTCGTCGCAATGCCTCCGTTTCAATTTTGCGTTTCTCTCTGTGTGCACAGATTGGGGGACACTTTCTCGCGGCTACTGGAACGCACGTACAGAGAGGCAAATGCTCAATGCAACGCGATTCCAAGCGATTTCGAACCCCCAAAGTCGGAGGATCAAACGTCCTTCCGCTCCTACCTTTCCCTTCGCAAACTCAATTTACCGGCAATCAGAACGTAGTAACGCCATGCTCTACCTCCGCCGTGCAGCAAATCTCCGGAGGTTTAGCTAGCCGAGTAAATTCACTTCGACTCGAATTCTCATCAGACTTACGAGAAGAGACGCTACAGAATTAGTGCAAGGCCAAGACGAAGCTGCCAGCAGCTCGGAACGTAGGAGTCCAAGGGCAGAGCTTCCTATAGGCGGAGGTCAGGAGAAAGTGGGTAACTATTATTTGGCGACATTCTCGAATGAACCTACTGAGAACGCGCAACAGTAGGACAGGATGATACGATGGAATAGAAGAACGGGATGTCTCCCCCTTTCGACCTCGAAGAACAACAATGGAACAATCCTCTACTCGATTTCTCTTTTTCCCTTTCTTCTTGATTTTCTCCTTGTTCACCTCGCCATCCAAGACATCAAAGTAGAGACTGTCTCAAAGATCAAAAGACGGGCCGGCGAGCTAACGGAAGAACACCACCTTACTTACCGAAGCTTTCAATACTTGCGAAAAGAATAAGTCGATCGCAATGGCTTCCTTTGTCGCCTTCCCTCTCTTCAAAGCCATGAAGTTCCCTTTATTCGTCTTCGACACTGGCTTAGGATGAATCCATTATCGTACGAATCAATCAAAAGGATTCCTTTTCTTCTCTCATTCGTTGTTCTTTCGCTCTTCGTCGTCGTTTTCTCCTATTCTCGGATCAATCTCAGAAGAAGCTGGTCTTCTCTCTCTCTGTCGTACTCTCATCAACACTTACCCTCGCCTCCCTCTTCAAGATCCAGTCTTTTGTCGTTTCAACCCCAGCCTTCGCAATTCTCATCCTCAACTCGTTCAACCGCAAACACCTCCTTCGTTACTATACCTTCTTAGCTCCAACTCTACCTCTACTCCCGGAACACTAGCTCTCTCCTGCCTCATCGCCGTCGACCCACCTTCGCTTCAATCTTCTTCGACTTCTTCTCCGCCGACACCTCTTCCTAACTTCCTCAATCTCCGCTTCTCCTGCAAGCGCACCGGTCGCCTACTCTGCTGCACTAACCCATATATCGCACCCTCCCTCCTCCATCTTTCCGCCCGACGTTCGTTTAGGCTTTCACCAATCTTCATCTCGTCCTCAAAGGTCAGTGCATTTCCTTTCTCTCCCACGTTTTCCCCCTCTCGCTGTCCATCGAAATTTTCTCCACGAGGGGCAACGTCGCAAGACGGACGTGCACATGGTACGGAACGAAAGGGAAGGAGGAAAATATTTTCCTTCGTTCACCTGTCCGCAATCTCATCGTCTTCTTTTTTCCACTTTGCCGAAACAAAGACTGACCCTCTCTTCTTCTTCTTCTCACAGTCAACTCTACTTCTCTCCCCTCCAATCCACCACTCCATCTTACCTCTTACTCCAGCTCTCAAACAACTCTCACCTCAAGATCATGGACATCTTAGATCTAGTTCATGACGACCGTTCAACCTCTGCTCGACCATTCGTCTGTAATTGGGGCGGTTGCGTTAAAGGATTCGCTAGGAAGAGTGATCTAGTTCGCCATGAACGTATCCACACGAATGAAAGGTCAGTCTCTCTCGGTCCCTAACTCTTCTCTCCACCGCCGCTGGTACCCCTATTTTTCTAATCATGCACTGACTCTCACTTCCCTTGCACTGTTCTTGTATGGAACCAGACCTTGGAGATGTGATTGGCCTGGTTGTACTCGAGATTTCATTCAGCGTAGCGCTCTCGTCGTTCATACGAGAACTCAGTAAGCCTCCTGCTTCTCTCCTATCTTTTCGTTCGGCCTTCTACTCCGATAGCTGACACACGTTCGTCTCTCTCTTCTTACCTCTTTGTAGTACTGGTGAACGACCTCACAAATGCGAGTACTCTGGTTGCGACAAGGCTTTCAGTGATTCGAGTAGTTTAGCTCGTCATCGTCGAGTGAGTCAAGACCCACTTTTACCTTCTTCCACCTCGTGACAATTCGAGCTGACATATTCTATTGACGGTAACAGATTCACACTGGAAAACGACCTTACATGTGTGCAGTTCGAAACTGTTTGAAGACGTGAGTGTCTGTCTGATCTGAACATCGTTGTGTTTTCGTTGTTCACATCCGAGTTAATGCTCACAGCTTCTGCCGAAAGACGACTTTGACGAAACACATCAAGAAGAATCACCCTCAATACAGTGCAAATCCCGACGTTGTTTCGTTGGCTTCTTTCGGTCCTGAAACACCTCAACTCGGTTACACTCCTTCGATTGGTTCTTCTCCACCTCAAACTCCTTCCGACAATGGAGAAGAAGACGAGTACCTTCCTCAACCTCCCAACTCTTACTCTTACTTCCCTCCTCAAGCTGGTCAACCCCACCCTTCGTACCCTTCGAAACCCGAATTGAGATCGAAAGCTCACCTTCACCCTCAACCTTCGCCTGGAGCGTGGTCGGCTGATGGTCGTCTCGAAGGAGGAGCGAAAGGAGCACCTGCCATGTCTCGATCCATTTCTCAATCGTCTCAATCCTACCTCACCCCTCCTCCGACTCATCAAACTCGATTCAGATCTTCTCGTCGACAAGCCGCTGCTACTCGAGGAAGGTACAAGGAGTACGAACAAAGTGAGGAAGAGGAAGAAGACGAGTTGTTGCAAGAGGATCAAATCAAACAGGATGAAGATGATGAGGAGTACGTCGAAGGTGCAGGAGAACCTGTCGTTGGAGCTGGAAACAGGCAAAGGAGAGGAGCAGTCGCTGTTGGAAACTCGAGCCGAGTCTCTCGTCGATTACATTATCAAGGTCAAGCTCCTCCTCCAGCTGGACCCTGGCAACAACAACAACCATCGCCTCACGAGCAACGAGAACAGGAGCGATACGAACAACATCAACATCAGCAGGAGCAGCAAGCTCGTTCATACGGATTCGCACCTCCTCCTCCCGCTCCTCATCACTTCATTCCTTCTCCAGTTCCTTCTCACCATTCCGATATGATGATGCAGTCTCCTCACGAAGGTTTCGTCTCTCCTCCTCTCCACAACCTCAGCGCTTACTCGATGTCGGCATCTCAAACTGCTCCCATGCCTCAATACGAATTCGAACCTCACTCTCACGTTCACTCACCTCCTCTCTCCTTCGCCGCTCCTCCTCTTCGTCGAGCTTCCTCCTTCTCTGCTCTCGAGAACGCCAGTTACCCTCAACAACCTCAACCTTACCACCACTCTACTCCCGGAATGCTCGAAGGTAATCACGCTGCCTCGATCGGAGGAGGAGGAGGAGGAGGAGTCGAACTCGGTTTGAATTTGGGATCTCCCTTCACTCCTGAACTTCACGAACGACGACTCTCCGAGATGCACAACGCTTCACTCCAAGCTCCTCAAGGTACCGGTTACTCTTACGAAGTTTTCCAGGATTACTCTTCGACTGGTCCCGCTTCCGCCGTTACGGCTCCTTTACCTTCGCCTTCAACTTTCGCGTTCCCTCAATCATCATCTGGCACGGTTCGACCTTCTTCAGTTGGAAACACTCCTAGAAGGGGTTCAATCGGGTTCCCTTCCCTTCCAAGTCACATTCAAGGTCACTCGACCCAAGATCGAGCAATGTATGGAAATCACCAACCTCTTCAACAACATCACCAGCAATTTGAAACTTGGGTTCCTCCTCCTCAACATCGTTCGACTTTCAGTAGTATGACTTCTCGTTTGTTGGAGCAAGAAGAGAATAATGGTGGAGAATCTTCCTCAAACAACGGAATGATCATGTCTTCTTACTAAAGACTCAATCTCCCTCTCTTATCTGTGCCCTTTTGTATGTACAATACCCTGCTCCCCTTTCCTTTCTTCGCAACCATCTCTTTATATACACACCCCTCGTTCTCTCGTCGTTTTCGAATCTATACCTTTTTCTTCGCATTCACTTCTTTCGCAAATTTACCCACCCCCTTTCCCTTCTATGATACATGGACACTTGGAACTCTCTCTCCTACACGAAAAACCACACGCAATCTTATATTTCACATATCTTTTACGTTTTCTCACAACTTGCGAAAATTCAGGCTCTCCTTTCTCTTTTCATTTCCACACTTCATCCTACTCTAATCGCGCCTTCAATGAGTGAACAAGACTTGGCACTTCTCATCCGGCATTACTCAGCCTTATCTCCTTCTACACCTAATCTAATCCCATCCCCGCCATTCCCTTCATCTCCATTCCTCTCCCTCCCTTCAACACAACAATACCTCGTCTCAAACCTCATCACAAGAGATCCGGTATCCTCAGATGAAGCTATGGGAGGTGGTAGGCAATGGAAGAAATCGTTTTGGAAGAGAATTGTCAAAGGGATTGAAGAAGGGTTTGAAATTAGGAGTTCGGGAGGGGATCGAGGAGTGGAAGAAGAAGTGAGTTGTCTCTCTCTTTTCTTCACGCTTCTTGGGAGACGTAAGACAAGGGGCTGATTGGAGAGTTTGTTGTGTTTAGGAAGTGAGGGAAGAGATTTTGGAGAGAATGGTTGAATATTTCTCGATGACAAAAGGGGAGGATAGTTTGGCGCCGGGAGTAGGGGAGAGAAGTTATTATTGGGGAGATTTGAGGAGAGGGAGGGAACAGTGGATGGGAATTAGGACGAGGGAGGAAGGGAGAATGATTAGTGGTGGTGAGTTTAATCTCTCAATTCCTACTTCGAGACAGGACCTGATTAGGTATAGGAATGATGTACAGGTACGACTGGATTGAGAACTTGGTACGTCGATGCTTTCTTTGTCGAATTTGTTCAGGCGCTGATCGTTGATTGAGTTTCGATGTAGGCAAGCTTGTATAGCTCTCTCGAATCATTTTATCGCTTCTCCAACTCCACTTTTGCGCTCTCACGACATTGTAGAACTAGGGGCAGGGGTAGGATTACTGTCTCTAGTCGCTGCGAAACTGAAAGGAGGAGGAGGAGGGGAAGGTAAAATCGTTTCGACCGATATCGACGAGAAAGTATTGGAATTACTAGAGGGGAACGTCAAACTCAGTGAGTCATGCCCACATATCACAGCTTATCGAGGTGGTAAATGCTGAGATGAGGTTGCGTTCCACAGATGAATTGGAGGGTAAAGTGAAAACTTTGAAATTGGATTGGGAACTCGCTTCCGACCTCTTACAACACGAAGATGAGCTGCTCGCATGGGAAGAAGAAGCGTTTGATGGTCATGGTGGACGAGCAAATCTAATCATCGGCGCAGATATCGTTAGTTTCTCTCTCTCGATACGCTTTCAACTTTCTTAGCTAAAGATTGTCGATTAGGTCTATGATCCATCCTTGACTTCACAACTCGCTTCGACCCTCTCTTGGCTCTTACGACCACGGATAGACTCGGAACCGCTGCAGAGTGAAGCGATTATTGCTGGAACTATCAGGAATGAATCGACTTGGGATTCATTCTTGACTGAATGTCGTACGTCTTTGTCTTGTCCTCTGTTTTCCTTTTCGGTTTTCATTGATCCGTTCTTTTGCATCTCTGTCTGTGTAGGATCTCGTGAGTTGAGAATAGAAGATGTAGAGTTGTTGGTACCACCAGAGAGGAGTGGATTAGTCGGTGCAGAGGGTTACGAAAATGAGGGAAAAGTCAAAGTTGTTCGATTGACGCGCGTGTAATCTTACGGCGTTACTCTGAGGAGTCTGATGAGCCCGTGTATGTTCAAATCGAGCGAGAAGTGAGAGAGAAAGACGCGAGATTGTCACGGTTTCGCGTGTCATTCAGCCAACTTTTTGACCGACCTTTGAGAATTCGCCGCTTCTTGCACTCGCTCCTTTACTCGACTCCTACCCCACTCGTTCATTTCTTCCAAATTGACCTCTATACGCCCACACGGCATCCACCACACACTTAAACTCCTCACCTTCAAGTCACTCGTTTCAAACTCCAAAACAAAACAAACCCTGCAAAATGATCAATCCACATTCTCTACTAGCCCAACTCCCAGCGTTAAGAAAAGGTTTAGGTAAAGCTCACATTACTGTTACTACTGGGAATAGGAAACTGAAGACAGGTTTTGAAACAGGCATCATTCAATTCGTTGCTGGATTAGGAGATTTCCTCACTTCCATCATCCTCCTCGCTTACCAACTAGCACTCACTGTAAGAGAAACTATGTCCTATATCTACACCGAGTTATAGCTAACATCCCCCCCTCGTTGTGTAATAGACTGGATTCAATCGAGTAGTCCCTTCTCTCGTAGTCACTTCTTTCCTAACTTCTTCCATCCCTTTATGGTTCATCTACTCGAAACCGTTCGCGATTCGACTCCCCATCTCTTCAGCGCAACAACCTCGAGCCGGGAGTAAACGGGACAAGATCGCGAAATTCTTGAGGAGTATCATGTGTGAATTGATCTGTTTAGGGGGAGTAGGAGCGTGGACTTTAATCACTGTCATTGATCTACACGCCGAAACTCCTGGATTGATCGATAATTGCGGTGGATGGACTATTTGTCGAATGTTATTGGCAGTTTTAGCATTCACGTACGTTTCTTCCTTGCCCCTCTCTCTCTTCCATTACTCTATACTAACTCGACTAAGCAAACACAATGTGAAAATACACAGTTGGATTTCATTCCTATTCCAATGCCTCTCATTCGCATCCCTCCTCCTATCAACCCTCTATTTCTCAATTCGACGTTCATCCCCTATCCCAACCCTCTTCACTCCCTTCTCCGACGTAGACTGGATTCGCTATTCCGGTAGACCCGTCAATCGTTCGGCAACGGTCAAACGTATCAACAAGTCAAAAACCAACACTTCATCCGTTCCCGAGGATTCGCCCAACTTTGATGAGGAGTTGAAAGCACCTAGTAAAAAGAGGTTCGAAGGGAGGGATAGTCAAGTACCTGTCTTGGCTAAAAGTATTCATAGTTATGGGGGTAGTATCGGAGGAGGAGGTCAAGGGGATGATAGTTTTACGGTCGATTGGGATGGTCAATCATCTCAGTTTGAGAGGAATCAATTCAGGGACAGTACGGCTACTGGAGTTAGTGAGAGATCTCCTGAGACGATGGAACAGGTGTTTATATTGGTTACGGAGGGAGAGAAGGATGAGGAAGAGAAGGAGAAAGAGAAGAATGAAGTGGAAAATGGAAATGGAAATGGAACTGGAACTGCTATGTGATCTTTTGGAATCTTTCTCTTTACGCCGCCGCCCCTTTACGCCTTTCACCTGGAATACTCCCCCCTCTCTACCCTTGTGCCATATGCATCTCTCTTTTCGAACTTCACTTCGCTTCTTTAACTTTGGTCACTCGTTTTTCTTCTTTGCACTCAATCAATCGGATCTGGAATTCAAACTTTCGCTACACTTGTCGTTCATCACGAGGAGGATGAGGTAAAAGCAGTAGTTTGGTTTACTCTGCGAAAGTGGAAATCGACGTTCGTTTTCTTACGCTTCACATGCTACTCACTCAGCTCTTACTTCTCCAACACGCCTGATACTGAATGTCACGACCTTTGTCTCCCTCGTCCCATCAATCACCACCAACCTCTTCAATCTCAAGTCCGAAACGAATAGTTCGATCACTCCTAGTCGAGGCACAAGCGACTCACTCTGGTATCCATTCCAAATTATACTGCAAAGTAAGCAAACTTACTCGCTTCTCACGATGCCCAGTAGCGCTGATTCAAGAGGATCGAGTTTCAGGTTAATCTTTCGGATGGTTCAGCAAGTTTGTTACGACTCTTACCTACTTCAAGACTCGTCAATCATGCAGTGTATCTATTACCACTAGATCCAGGAGGGGACTTGACGGAAGAAACGAGGAGAGCTGCACTACTCTTAGGGATCTCGATAGACGATCAGAGGAGTAATCAGTCAACTCGTCATGGTCAACGTGAGCACATGAATATAGAGGTTGTGCAAGAGGGAGAAGAGCTCGTATTGAAAAGGGAAAGTAGAGATGGGGAATATCCAAGTGAGGAGGGTTCGAACAGTTTTGAGAGATCACGAGTACGGGGTATGGGTGAGAGAGATGGATCTATCTCACCAGAAGATACGAGAGGGAAGGATACGATTGAAGCTATCGTCGTTGTCGAGTTGGAAACTAGTTTCGCAGGGATTCACGAACCGAAATTCGCAAATACCGTACGTAGGTTTCATGCTCCTCAAGCCCTGGGTCACGGTGACTGAGAAAGAGGATATGATATACAGATCACACTACCCACTCCACCATGTTTGAGAAACCTTCTCCATCTCACCCTTCCTCCCTCCCCCTCACCTTCCCTCTCGACGGGTTCATGGGATCTCAAAGTCGCGCCATCCCTCTCCAACGTCCAATCCTGTCCGATCTCCTCAACCTCGAATTCATCACCATCGACACTTCTAACCGGTTCTTTCCCTTCAACTTCTTCACTCCTCATTAGATGGAATCGACAAATTCCTCCAGATCTTCCTCCTCCCCTCCTCATTATTCCTACGACTTCTCTAGGAGTACAATGGAGTATCAATGAACTCGGTTGGGGTCGCGCGCAAGTTCAGGTCAAAGGTTCATTCGAGTACGCCGGGTTGAAAGATAAACATTGGATTGAACTCGAAGTCGGGTTGGGAGAGGACGATGAAGAATTATCGAAGTGTGTTTTCGAAGTTTTGATGGTCGAGGGAGTCGGGGTGTTGGGATGGGAATTACAACGGAGGAATCAACAAGAAGAAAAAATCAATTCTCCGACAAGAGGGGAGGTCGACGAATTCTCGGCGCCTCTCGACGATTCCATCGTTTCGTCAATTCAAGGAAATCAAAGTAGTACGAGTCAACCGCAAACTCCGACGCCGAGGAGAAGGTACTCGAGATCGATCGAACCGAGACCACCGAGTTGGACTTCTTTGTTTGATACGGTACCCCCAGCACCTCCAGATCTCGATTCGAGTTCAATCGTCACGAGTGAAGAGATGCCAAGTAGAGTAGGAGGAAGGAGTCGGGAGAAGGAAAAGGAACCGAGTTTGTTAAGAATTAGTGCACCGTTCGATGAGGAAGGGAGTGGCATGGATATGAGTTTCGAAAATGTTGACAGTGAGATTGAAGGACAAGGTCGAAGATGTGCAACTGGAGCTCGAGATGAGGAAATCGAGCAGGAGGAGGATGAAACTTCAACTTCGACGACGACTGAGCAACCCAACAAACTCCCTTCTCCTCCTCCTCCACTTCGAAGACGGCTCGTACAACCAACGATAATCCGTATTCAACTGTCACTCTCACCTCTCCTACATCCCAATTCTAAATCCGCGAATGACCCTCGAGCAGAATTCTCATTTCGAATCCTACTCGATTTCCCAGCAATCACGCTTCGTGCGTTTTCTACCACAAATTCAATCCGACTCGCTTTACCATCCTTCTCGATCCCTGCTGCAAAAGAGGAGGAATCGTTCGTATCGGTCGCTGGTACTTCCTCGATTGAATCAGAGTCGTCTGCTTCTTCGAAAGTTGAAATCCTCGATGACCAAGTCAAGGATCTTGTCGTCTCGAACTTGGATTCGGCCATTTTTGCAGTCGATGGAGGAAGTGCTAGATGGTCGACTGTCAGGAGCATCAAGGACCTTAAGAATCAGGTTGGATCAACGAAGAAGGAAAGGGTTCGAATCTCGATTGACTTACCTTTCACAAACCAGATCTCACCCCCCTCTACCTCTCAAACACCAACTCTCAACGAACCAACGAAAAGTTCTCAACTTTCCCAACCTACTCCTCCTCGACGAATCCGACCCAAACGTTCCCATTCGACCGACCGATCCCACTCGAATCTTGAGCACCTCGTCGCTTCTCCCTCGCTTTCTTCCCTCCCTTGGATCAAGATTCAAATCACTCCCATCTCTCCCACTTTATCACTCCCTTCCCCTTCTTCGGCATCAGAATGGAGAATCTTCTACCGACTCGTCTTACCCCCTTCCTCTCAAATCGAATCCTTCATTCTACCCCTCCCCGTCAATAACGACTCGAAATTGAGAGTTCATGACGCGTGGGGCGTGGATGGAAGATCGGTCAGTTGGAAGAGCGAGTATTCGGTGAGAGTGAGGAATGGTAGTGCGTCGCAGGAGGAGAAAGGAATGAGAATTACTAGTTGTGCGAGTCGAGGAGGGTTCAACGAGGTGTTGTGGGAGGAGAGGAAGAGTGGTGAGGAAGTAGAAGGTGCTGCTGTCTTACCGTTTTTGGAGAACCGGGTTGGGAAGTACGAGGTTGAAGTGTTGGAAGCTCAAGGTAAACGCTCTTTTCTCTCTTCCTATCTTATTGAGGTTGTTCACTGATAAGTCGTGGCGATCGAGTGTAGGTTATGATCTTCATGTAGTGATACATGATTTCGATTGTTCGAATCAGCCGGCTTCGAAACTATCCTCCTCCTCCTCCTCGTCAGGAAGTAGCTTTACCAAATTCCTAGTCCTCCCCGACACAAGACCGTTCCTTCCACTCCGGTTCAAACCTTCTTGGACCAATACTCCTCGACCTTCGACCCCTACTTCGAAACAACTCTCCCCACCTCGATCGAGGAGTAAAACATTGCGAATCCTACTTCCTTACCTACCTCTCGTATTCTTCCTCCTCATCCTACCTACCATCTTCCTACCCCTCTCTCCTTCTCCTTCTCACCCTCCCGCTTCTCCAAATCCTGCCATTCACAATCTAGATCGAAAAGCAAGTATCATCTCGTATTCGACTAAAACTCAAACTCAAACTGTTGTTTCCACTACCACGCATGTTCAAACTATCACTCAAACGCACCTGCAAATCCCTACTCTCACTCCCCTCCTCACCACGTCAACCCCCACTCTCTTCGCAACTCCTACTCCAGTTCAAACGATTCCCGTCAAACCGCAAGATTACTACTCAATCTCGAATGAAACTGGGAACGCCGTATTAGTTTGGCTAGAACAATTGAAGGCGAATGCGAGATTATATTGGGAAAGTTTGTGGAGGTGGTTACAATCTGTAGCGTAAGACTGGCGGAACTTATCCAATTCCATGTTCGCGGTATCTCGAGAGAGAGTGTGTGTCTGATACAAAACAAAAAAGAGTTCCGATTGTATTTCTAGAAAGAATGCTGTACTACTAGAGCAAAGGAAAGGAAAGGAAAGGAAAAGCCACGAAGGAAATAAAATAGAGCTCGTCAGTCATCTTCGTCGACATCCATTGATTCATCTACCCTCCTCGCTCCAGTAACAAGTGAGATGACATCTAATCCTAAACCTCCTCCTCCTCTTGCACCAACAGGTTTAGGTGTACTCCTAATGAAATGACCACTCGAATCCCTCGCAGGTAAACCTTTCCTAACTTTGGTGGGTTTGAGGGTCAATTCTCCTCCCTCTGCTTCGATCGGTAATTTTGAACCCCTGAGCGCGCGACGAGGTGAAGAAGGATGGTTGCCATGAGGGGTCGAATTCGAAGTTGAAGCGGCTCTCGTACTTCGCACGACTGAAGCTCGTTGGGGTCGAGTTGAAACGGGTCGAGTTCTAGAAGAACGTCGGCGTCGTCGTCTTCGTGCCGAAGAAGTATCGGAATATCCATCTCCATCGTCTGAATCGGAAGAAGAAGAGTTCGTAGTTAACAATAAAGGTTCTTCTTCTTCCTCTTCGTCTTGTTCTTCATCCTCGATTTCGACATGTTGATCATCATGATCAACTTGATCTCCTTCCTCCTCTTCTTCGGGTTCGATACTTCTTCGATGACCATAATCAAACGTATCTTGTCCTCCTCCTTCTCGATTCCCGAATTGTTCCGGACCATGAAGTGAAGGGCTCCTCCTATCTTCCCCTCTCTCATCCCCCACCGCTCCTTCTCCTCCATCAGGATCCGCTTTCCCGCCTCCTCCTGCTGCACCTCCCTGATTCTTTCTCACAGACCCATCAATCGCCGTACTTCCCACCTCGACTCCCAACCCAAACCCTCTCGTAACCAAGAAAGGAGTCCACTTCAACCCCTCAGGTTTCAACCTCACCCACTCGGTCTTCCTTCGATTCTTCTCCAAATACTCCATTACGACTCCTCGATCGAAATGAATTTTATATTTCGAAGGAATTACGAGTTTCGGTGGGTTGTGATGATGATGAGAATGAGAGGTTGAAGGATTTGGGTTTGTAGGGGGTCGTCCACGTGGTAAACCACTTCCAGAGGGAGTGGAATTTCGTTTTCGTGCGGTCCATTGATTACCTCGGAATGGATGTCGAGTGATTACTGCACCTGTTCGAGACGCGGGAGTTTGAGCGGCGGGAACGATAGGAACTAGAGCTGGAGAAGGTGCAGAGGAGGTGGTGGGAACGGGAACGGGAGTAGGGGGTATAGGATGAGCAGAAGAGGGAGGCGAAGCTGAATCTTCAATGATGTCGTTGTTGGCTGGACTCGCTGCGCCGTTGGGAGCTGGTGGAATAGTCGATGCTACTGCGGGTTCGATGAGAGGAGGAGGAGGAGGAAGAGGAGGTGCGGCGGCGGGAGTTTGAGCGGGAGGAGGTTTCGACTTGAAAGGAGAGGAAGCTCTTTGAGGTTGTTGATTGAGATCTGTGATGAATTTGCGTTCTTTGAGGACGAAATAAATGTCGTCTCGAGTCATTGAAGTAGCTTTACTGATATCTGCACGTCAGCACCTCGAGGAATCAGTCGTTTTGTTGAAAAGAGATTTTGAGTTGAATGAGGACGTACTATCGAACGTGAGATCCCCTTCTTTGTACCCTTCGTCGAGATTCGCAAAGTATTGAAAGAGGGTCAAAGTCCAATAGTTTCGATACGAGAGTAATCCCAAATCTGAGAGTGGTCGTTCAGGAGTTCCAACTCTTCCTTCCTTCTTACTTAACAAATAACCTAAACTCCACTCATTCCTCCATCAGCGCCAAATCAACCTGATGAGAGGGGAGAGAGAGAGAGTGCTTACTGAAATCGATGAGCAAGTTACCCCAACCCATCCTCTGCCTAACCGGTAAAGTCATGATACAACTAACGTTGTTCGTAGGACTCCTCTTCTCCTTACTGAAGTAACCTACGAATTTAGCCCCCGTCTCTTCAGAGAGGGTCATGACGTAGAACAAGAAGGGTTCGACATCGTAGTAGAGAGTTTTGTGATCGAGGAATTGTTTCGCCAACAAGCACAGGTTTTGACAGTAAATCTAAGAAAGAAAAAAGGACCAAGTTCAGTTTGTGTGAGTGAGAGAAAGAGAGAGAGAGAGAGAGCTTTTTTATTCACCTTGTTCTTTCTCCCATCAACTTCGAAAACTGAAATTAAACCATCTCTATAAATCTCATCTCCAGGTGGATGCCTCATCTTACATTTAGTCTAAAACGTCGCCCTCACCACATCCATCATCAGCAACTATCTCTCAACACCTTCAATAATAGTAAAGGATATTGTGAAACTCACTCGATGTCTACTCCATTCGAACTGTGACCTGAAATATTTCAAACACCCTTCACAAACCCACATTTTACCATCCGGAGTTCTCGTGTACTCTTCTGGAAACGGAGCTTGGTACCAAGTTTTGATCTCGTAAGGGGGGAACACCAAACTCGTGATGGGTCGAATTGGGAGTCCAGAGTAATTCGGTGGTAATGTAGGTAGGAGTAAAGTCGATTCATCTTCGAGCTGGAGTCCGGTCGAGTTCGAGTTCGAGGTCGAGGTAGAGGCGGAAGGTAGAGTGTCTAGTAAAGTACTTGAAGCGATTCTTTCTCTACTCGTTCGAAGTTCTCTAGAACCTAGAGTTTCATCACTACCTCCTCCTCCTCCTCCTGTTGCTCCTTCTTGATTCGACTCTCCGTTGTTGTTGCTGGTGTTCAAATTCGGATCCAAATTTGCTCCTACCCCACTTTGACCCGTCCCCAACCCAACCAAATTCTTCTCATTCATCTTTTTCCTCTCCTCTTTCCGTCTCTCCCCTTCTTCCTTCTCCAACCTCCTCATCAAACCCAATTCTCGTCGTTCGACCAATTCTTTCGCCGCTTTGAACCGAATTCGATCTTTCTCTTCTGGTGATCTACCCGTCGTCGATGCATCTTCGGGAGAAAGTAATCCTCCAAATGGATCTTCGATTTCAATTGGTGGAGGAGGAGGAAGTAACGGGTCGTGAGAGTGAGATTGAGATTGAGGTAGTAAAGGGAGTAATTCGTCGGAAGGTGGAGATGGAGGTGGACGTGGGATTAACCAAGGTTGATCAGGGAAGGGAGTAGAGGGAGTTGTATTTGAAGATCTAGATCTTTTCAATGGTCGAGATGAGGGAAGTTTAGGAGTTGTTGAAGCGTTCGTGCTCGGATTGTTCAACTTGAAGGTAATCTTGGGAGTACCTTCTGCTGCAGTTCCAGAAGTCGCAGGTGGAGTAGGAAGGACTTGATTTGGTACTTTGACAATTGGATGATCCTGAAACGTAGTAGCAACGTTGGGTCCCATCAATCCCAACAAATGATTCCCACCTCCTCCTCCAACTTGACCTCCTTGATCCTGATCGATCGCCTTCATTTTCCCTTTCCTATTACTGAAACTTTCTCCTCCACCTCCATCAAGATCACTTTCCCCCTCGTCACCAGTCTCTCCATCTCCATCCTGTCTGATCATTCTCTTCTTCCTCTTCTTCCTCCCTCCCTCTTCTGTCCCCTCGGGCGTAGCTAATAACCCAACCGGTTTCGCTTGTTTCCTAACCCGTTTCTGACTCGAGTCGAATTCCAAAGGTAGTTGAAAGAAATTTGAAGATTCGACACAAGTAGGACAGGTCCACCTACCTCTTGGAATCGTTGCCAAAGGTGGGTTCAAACATTGTCTATGCCACCCACGATCACATGAATCACAGAATAACATATCATCCTAAAAAAGAATCGCATTTTTTCTCAAAATCAGCTTTTCCCTCGAGGTGAAAGAGAGAGTGAGAGAAGGAGTGAGAAGAAGAAGAAGAGAACGTACATCATCACCCTTTTCATCGCAAATTTGACACCTCTTACATTCCTGACACAACCAAGCGTACCCTTTAACCCTCCTCACTAAACCCATATCGTCCCAATCCAAACAAGTTGGATGACCCGAACTCCCACACTCGTAACAACTCACCATTTCTTCTTTCCTCCCATGTTTATTGACCCTCTCGTCTCCTTCACAAAAAGCGCAGTGAGGATCGACGGGCGAGTAGCGGGGGAGGAAAGGAACTCCACCGGGACCTACTCGACGAGGGGTAGAAGGGGATTTAGGGTTTGGACGGAGCGAGGTTCCCGGAGAGAAGTGGGATTGTGAAATGGGAGGATTTAGTCGGGAAGGAGTGGATTGAGTTGGAGGGTTTTCGGAGGAATGAGTAGGGAGGCGAGGCGAAGTGGTACTTCCTGAGGGCGAAGAGGACGGAGGAGGGAGGATAGAGTGTCGGAGGTTTGAAGCGATTGAAGGGGCGTGTTGAGTCGGAGCGAGAGGGTANAAATGAGAGGGAGAGAANGGGTTGACTACTCCTCCAGTNNCTGGATAGAGTTGGGAGGAAGACGTAGAGGGGATTGGTAAAGGAGGTGTAGGGAGAGTGTATTGGGGAGGAAGTTGATTAGAAGGGAGTTGGAAATGTTGTTGTTGTTGTTGTTGTGAGGAAGAAGAGGAAGAGGAAGGAGCGGGAGGAGGATTTAGAAGATTCATAGCCTCGTTCGCGCGTCTGTATCAGTCTATAGAGTATATAGTAGACTAGATAGAGTGTTTGCGAGGTCTAACGAGTTGAGAAACGGGTTCAAGTGGACCGAGAATGATGAGTGAGAGTAAGTGGGTTTCAACAGAAAGAGTTAGCGCGTTTGTTTCACTTGTATAGGGTTATAGAGAATAGTACGTACCTATCTATAGTTGTAGTACGCGAAACAGAGTGAATAGTCGAGATGCAAGATGTTGTTTGTGACTTGAAGTTGAAACTCGTTTCTCTCTCTCTCTCTTGGAACTCTACCCGATTCGACCTGCTCAATCCAGGTTGATTCAGTCATGAGCGGACTACTCCGATACACGTCTTATTCTTCTTCCCATTCCGCATCTCATCACATTCGACCTTCTCCCTCTTCAGCAGCTCTCCATCCTCCGACAGATCCTTTCCCACCTCAACTAAACTCTTTGAAACCTTCAGATATCCTCATAAACCGTTCTCACCAATTGAAACGATTCGCAAAACACTTGTCCCTCTACTTTCAAGGTAAATCTCTTATTCTCTCTCTCTCCTCACTCGGAAACTCACCCCTCCGCGCATGTACAAACAGGACTCGCACAAGCTCATCATCAACATTCACTAATCCTACAAAAGTTACCCGCAAACATCCCTTTACCGATTCAAGAATCGACCATTTTTTTACCTCCTTCGACCAATCCCGATCAACTACTACCAGATGGAGGAGAACCTGTAACCCCATTGGGAGGTACTGGTAACGAAGGCTGGGCACAAATATTACACGAGATCAAAAGTACGAATCAGAGAGTAGTCAATAATCATCAGGAATTGGCAAAGAAAGTAAACAAAGATGTAGTAGGACCTCTCAATAAACTCGTAAGCCCACTCGCATGGTATCTCTATCTATTGGAGATAACGACACTGATACCGAAGATGAGTGCTTGCAGCGAGAATCGATCAAAGGACATATCAACGCAATGGAGAAAGATATTAATCGACTCTGCGACGCAGTTCAACGTGAACGGTACGTTCCCACTTTGCACGCCTCACTTTCCTAACGCCTCTAACGACTCTCCCCCTTTGTCGTTCGATAGTGATTTGACCGCTCCCCTCCTCTCCCGACTCGCATCGGCTCTAACGACCCAACCTTTACGCCCTCAATTCTCTGATGACCCCCTCGTGATTCGAGCGCAATTGGAACATCAACTCTCGAACCAATTACAAAAAGAGAATGAATTGTTGAGTGCCGTGAAAGCGTGGACCGACAAGACGGAAGGGAAAGAGAAAGAATTGTTTAGTGAATTGGCAAAATGTTGGAGAGATTGGGAATCCACAAAGTACGCCCACATCAACTCTAATTCTCATCATTCATTGAGTCCTTGACTGATGAGGAATGAGTGGTTGGTGTACAGCTCTGCGATGTTATTGGGAACTCAACAACTTTCAATGTTCCTCTCGGCGACGGTCGATTCGGTACCTCCCGAATTGGAATGGAATCATTTCCTCAAACTCAATCACACGATTCCCTCTGACCTACCTCCGAAGACTTTGAGTGACTTGGNATGGGAAGGAAAAGGAGATGAANGGTGTGGAATCATTAAAGAGGGTTTGTTGGAACGACAAACGAGTTGGATCAAGAGTTGGAAATCGGCTTACTTCATCTTGACTCCTACTGGTCATCTCTTACTTTATCCACCTCCATCGAGTGCGACTCCGACTAGATCAAGAGCTAGTACTACTTCGACTGGATCCATCCCCGCTCCTCCTCCAACTCACCATTCAAGATCTACTCCCTCGACTCCAGATCTCACGAATAATCCCCCTTCTTCTTCTCCAATCGATGATACTTTGAATTCTCCTCCTCCTGCTTCTTCTTCTTCGTTATCCTCGATCTCACCCACCGCTTTCCATCTACTCACTACTTCGACCCCTCTCCTCTCCCTTCATTTACCTTCGTGTTCACTCGGACCCATGCCTACACCAGAACATGAATCACCTCTCCCCACTTCAACCTCTCCCGACGGCGGAGCAATTGAAACCCCTCCTCCGGCTCTCACTCCAACGAAGAAATCGAAATCTCTCGATGCNGCTTTCACCCTGACTGAATCTGAAGGCAAAGGTACGAAACACATTTTACGTGCATCAGTAGCACAATCTTCTGGAGGAGGAGGAGGAGGAGAAGATGGTGGAGATCAATGGGAAGAGATGGGGAAATGGGTGAAAGAAATTTCTCAATTCACTTTACCTCAACCTCCTTCCCCAAACCTCGTTCCAACTCCAACCCTTGCTCCTCCCGCTCTACCTTCTCGATCGATTTCCACTACTTCTATCAACTCTCCTCCACTCCCTCAATTACCTTCGTCGTCGACCTCCTCGGAAGAACCCACTCCAACTCCCACTCCAGCTTCCACTTCAATCTTTGGAACTTTCTTCGGTGGTTCATCAACTCGTTCATCTACCACCTCGGCCACCTCTACCTCGAACAAATCAATCTCTACATCATCTCCCTCCGAAGAAGAGGAAATCGATCTATCCTCCTCCTCTATACCTCCACCCCTTCCCCCAAGAGATCAAGCATATCAACGTTCATCCCTCTCTCTCTCTTCTTCCCAACCCTCCATACTCGAACGACAGAGAGGTGAGAGTCAAGATGCAGTTTTAATAGAAGATCAACCAATCTCTTCTTCCTCCTCCTCCTCCGAACGAACTGTAGATCACGAAGGAGAAGAAGAAGATCTTGGAGATTTAGGTCGTTCTCTTTCCCCCAAACCAACTACACGAGCTCCACCACCACCACTCCCGAGTAGAAGTTTGAGTAACGGAGGAGGAAGAGTAGCTAATCTGGCGAAAGCTTTTGATCAAGACGCTTTAATCAGGGAGAGGGAGAGGAGTGGGAGTGTTGGAAGTAATGGGAATGGTTCTTCGATCAAGAGTCCAGTTTTAGGAGCAGGAGGAGGTGAATCTGAACTGGTCGAGGAAGAGAATGGGAACACAGTAGGAGGAGGAGGGAAGAAAGGAAAGAAGGGAGGAAGGAAATCTAAAGAAAAGAAACAACTCGTATGAGCCCTCTCCTTCTCTCTCTACTCAATCTCTTTCCATTCTATAGACTGATTCGATGGGATTTTTTTGAGGCTTTACAGGTTTTACCGCCTTCCGTCCCCCCACTCGATCAGGAGGAAGAAGGGGATGGAGATTTATCACTCGCTTCTCCTCCTTTAGACCTCGGAAACACTTCGTCCTCTTACTCGACAGGAGAGAATCCTTTCGATTTATCCTTATCACATTTACAGCTCCACAACAATGAAGACGATCAAGCGGGTTTGGAGGATGGAGAGGAGGAAGAGGAGGTTAGGAGTCCTCCACCGATGGTATTGGAGGAAGTTGAGGAAGGTCCTGAAACAAGTTCTGGGAATCTAGCGGAGGAGAAGGAGAAGGAGGGAGATGGAGAGGAGAAGAAGGAATAAGGATCTTTTTGGGAGGAGAGGGAGAGAGAGCGTTCTGCAGGTTCAGAATCCGAAGGGAAGGGGGCGTTGGACGGGTCTTTTTTACTCTATCAGGTTTTATTCGGATTCGATGGGGGGGGGGGTGGGG